>SPJK01021225.1_pt1 | contig 17396 bp, 13 predicted proteins | sample 3741771 | NCBI WGS metagenome assembly SPJK01 (sample SAMN10925997, study PRJNA522277) | cold seep metagenome | isolation source: Elba SIP-enriched marine methane seep metagenome, extraction at timepoint T2 | place: Italy: coast of Elba, Mediterranean Sea
AACAAACTCCTGCCGCTCTTGCGTCAGGGTGGCCTGGTCATGGCCCACAACATCAACCCGCGCAGCTTATCGTGGATCAGGATGAATGGACTTTCGTATTCCGTAACCATGTTTTCAGGGTCGGTCACGAAGTAAGGTGAGAGGTAACCGCGGTCGAACTGCATACCCAGTACTTCATCAACATAAGTGTCGGTACCCTTCGCTTCCTCAACGGTGATCACACCATCTTTAGAAACACGCTTCATGGCATCGGCGATCAGCGAGCCGATCTCGTTGTCATTGTTGGCAGAGATAGCAGCAACTTGCTTGATCTTATCAAAGTCGTCGCCGATCACTTCACTTTGACCTGCCAGGTCGCTGATGATGGCTTTTACTGCACGGTCAATACCACGCTTCAGGTCCATTGGGTTAGCACCTGCAGTGACGTTCTTTAGACCAGCGGCAATCATAGCTTGAGCTAGCACCGTCGCAGTGGTCGTACCATCACCGGCAATGTCTGCGGTCTTACTGGCTACTTCTTTCACCATTTGAGCGCCCATATTGGCTACCGCGTCTTCAAGTTCTACTTCCTTTGCTACAGTAACACCATCCTTGGTGATTTGAGGAGCGCCGAAACTCTTTTGAATAATGACGTTACGCCCCTTAGGACCGAGGGTGACTTTGACAGCATTGGCCAGAGCGTCAACTCCGGTACGCAGTGCTTCACGAGCCTCTCTATTAAAGCTAATTTCCTTAGCCATTGATATCTTTGTTTAATGAATGTTTGATGAGAAATGAAGAATCGGAAAGGGAGAATAACTACAGGATAACAAGAATGTCATCTTCGCGCATGATCAGGTAGTCTTCACCTTCAAAGTTGATTTCCTGGCCGGAGTACTTTCCGTACAGAACGATATCGCCAACTGCGACAGTCATCAAGTTTCCGTCTTTGCCGGGGCCAACGGCAACGATTTCACCGCGCTGTGGCTTTTCTTTGGCTGTATCGGGAATGATGATCCCTCCCTTAGTGGTTTCTTCTGCCGGTGCAGGTTTAACTACTACACGGTCGTTGATGGGCTTCATAATTACCTTGTTTGATTTTTCGATTATCGATCAATAATGAATTTACCTATTTGAGCGCGCGAGCGCGCCACTTAAGGCATAGCACAGAATGTGCCAAAGCGTATAAATATGACAAAGCGTCAGTTTGGCAGACGAAGGCTACAACCGCAATGGCAAACTGACACCTGACTGGTGCAATCTTGGCACTTGTTTACGGTCGGTAGTAGTGACATAAGGTTTCGGATTGAGAGGGGCAAACATCGTCCTTGTGCCGATCAGGCTGTCAAAAGTGCGTACATTAGAAAACCCGATCGCTCAAAGAACGATCGGGTTAGGGTATGTCGTTAAACTGGTAAGGCCTACTGTGACCTAAAGTCCTTGCAAGTTGTTACTGTCAACTACCAAAGAGGTGACAATGCAAAGGATGAACAAGGCAATAGCCAAGTACCAGGTTACTTTTTCGATAAAGTCGGTTTGTTTAGCTGCGCCAAACATTTGATTGGCCTGTGATCCACCAAACGTAGAATCAATACCGCCACCTTTCGGGTTTTGAATCAAAACCGCTCCCATTAAGAGTAAACATACCAGCGCAATCAGGATGGTCAAACCGGTTAGCATAGCTAGCTTTTTTGTTTGAGATTTTCAATAATGCCCGCAAAGTAACGGCTTTTTTGCGGAAATAGCAAGCTCAGCCGCTCATACATTTTGATGGATTTATCGTATTGCCCCTGGTCGGCTAACAACTTCGCCAAGGTTTCAGAAACCAAGGCAGGGGAGTTCTGAATACTACGTTTAGCGATCTTCTTAGCGGCTGATTTAGCGGGCTTCGTTCGCTTGGGTTGGCGGTGTTCACGCAAGCGTCGCAAGCGTTCATTTTTATTGTCGGAAGTGCGTTGTTTCCAGCTGTCAAACGCTGTTTTAGGCATCGGAGAGCCCATTGGCACTGCTTCCTGGTTTGATGGTGCAGGCTGTTCACCGGTCACTGGTTCATCATCTGGCTCGAAGGAGAGCTGTTCCAGCGCTTCGGCCAAGCTGCTTATGTTGTGAACTACTTCTTCCGGGGCACGGTAGGAAGGTGTTTCTTCAATGGCTGGTGTTGTTTCTGACTCGGCAGATGCTTCAGCGGGCTGCTCTGGGGCAGGAGTTTCCGCCACTGGTTCAAATGAGAGTTGGTCAAGCGCTCCTGCAAGGCTACTGAGGTTATGCACTAACTCAGCAGGCACGAGATATGGCGTAATTTCTTCGCTAAGGTTGGCAGCTGGAGTGGCAGGTGGCTCCTGCGCGTTAGTTTTCGATCCATTTTCTTCAGCATCAGATGTGCCGGCGAAAGCAGCCTTGAGGTCAGGGTCGATAGTTAATTGAGGCAGATCTTCATCGGCGAGGTCATCCTCCTCCGGAATCGGAATCGCGGCAGCCTGTTGGGCAGCGGGTGCCTCCAACTGCTGTTCATCGCTTTCAACCACCCACTCGATGAGTTCTTCCTGCAATTCCTCTAGGCCCTTGAGCTCCAGTTTTTCCTCCAATTCAGCTTCGAGGCCCATTATTTGGGTGATCTCGTGTTGTAGCAGTCGTTGTAGATGGGCCCGGTCGAAAGTCCGAGCGGCCAACTGATGCAGGTAATGCTGGTAGTTGCCGTCGTTTTCAATCTTGCTTTTGAGTACCAGTAACAGCCGGATAGTGGCTACGTATGGATACTCGGTAGCCAGGTTTTTTAACTCCTGATAGGAAAGTTGATAAAGCTTTGCCGGTTGCTTAATGTACTCAGCGAAATTTTCGGCGTTCATCCTGCTGTCTTTTGGGCAATAAGCCTGCTGCTGTTTGATTTAGGAGGCCTATAGCAAAAGTAAGGAAAAATATGGCCATCTGCATGTGCACCATAAACGGCAGGAGAACTTCATAAAATCGATTATTTTTGTCGCGCTTTACTGAACATACAATTTACTTGCTATATGAAACGGTCTTTGTTCCTCCTCAGCCTCAGTTTACTATTTTTCACGGCTTGCCAAAACAGCGGAGGCAATTCGCCTGTTGCTCCAGCCAGTTCGCCAGAAAGTGTAGCTGTCGGCGACTACGAGTTGCAGCCTATAGATAATTCCAATTGCCAATTAGCGATTAAGAAAGATGCTAGTGGAATCCTGTTAGAGTCCGGACTTTTGTGCGATGGAGAACGTTCCGGCACCTGGACGCACTATGGAGCAGCTAGTCAATCATTCCCTGAAAAGCTGGTGACTTATATAGGCGGCAACTACAATGGCACCTATATGGAGATGAACGACCGAGGGCAGATTGAGCTGTTGGCTACGTACAAAAACAACCGCTTGCATGGCCCATGGGGTAAGTACCGATTCGGACGACCAGAGATAGAAGCTTTCTATGTAGATGGCGAACTAGATGGTGTGTATCGCGAATTTGATTTTCGCAATGGGCAACTGAAAAAAGAAGTCTCCTACAAAGCTGGCAAAGAAGATGGCGTCATGCGATTCTACGACGAAGAAGGCAACATTGTTCTGGAATATATGTACCGCGATGGCGTAAAGGTTGATGAGCAAATCACGACCCAAAGCGGCGAGTAGATAGTGCTGGAATTGGCGGTGTGGTCCAACCTGATTAAATTTGGGGATGACCAGCACGATCGACGATCTTTCAAACAGCAGACGCTCCTTTCTACCTGACAACCATCAGGTGCTAGATTGGATGGGCTTAGCTGGAGACTCGCAGGCAGCTTACGCCTTCATTAACAGCCTGTTGACGACCAGCCACGCTGGCGTTACCCTTTCTCCAAGTGTAGAGCAAGAAGAACGCCTTTGGCATTTCTTTAGCACCTACCGCTTAGCGAAACGACTGCGTTCGCAGACCGTGCTGTATTTTTCCTATCCGTATTTTGTGGCCGAGCAGGAGTCCCATGTATTTGCAGAGCCCTTGTTGCGTTGGCCATGTATTTTATTACCTCCTGGTCCCGGCCGTATCGGATGGACGCTAGAATTGGATCAAGAGCACCCAGCTGAGGTCAACCAGTATTGGACTGCCTGGGCGAAGATGCAACACGAGGGCGATTGGTCGGAATGGTTGAGCCAGTGCTTAGAAGAAGGCGATGGCCTGAAGGCCTTGGCGAATTTTAGCCTGCACCTTACCGAAGGCACAGGCTGGGAAACCAGTACTTTAAACCCCGCCATCACATCCTTTCCGGGGGCCAAACCCCTTGGTGCTATGGGCAAGGCCGGCACGCTACTTTGGGGGGCGACGCTGGGGTTATCCAGCGCTAGCTTTCTCGAAGAGATTACCGGAACTGGCCACTGGCGGCATCCTATTTTACATGAAGACAGTGCAATTCAGGCAGAAAGCCTTAGCCACACGGACTCTTGGCAGTTTTCTGGCCTTAAAGCCATGGGCACCAACCGGTACACATTAGTCAATGGTGCTAAGGGGAGCGGAAAAACCCATCTGGGGATTGAAAGTTTGAAATTGGCATTGCTAGGAGGGAAGGCCTGCCTGGTGGTAGCTCGTGATTGGGCCAGCCTTTCCGGCTTTCAGCAGCACCTGGACGATAACGGCTTGGGAGACTTGGCCTTTACGTTGCGACAGCCGAGTACCGACGGGGCTTTAATAGGTAACCTGATCAAGAAATATGAAAGCACCGGCAGTCCGATGGGCTTGCCGACAGACCAGGAATGGGCAACAGAATTAGCCCGACTGACCAGGCGTCACCGTCAACTGGAGGAAGTTTACCATGCTTCGCGTCAACGGATTTTCGGTGACCAAAGCTGGGCAGAGTTATTGGGTTACTACTTGTCAAGTGCTCGCATAGAGGATAAAGCCTTGCTGGCTAATCAATTATCGGTTACGCAGTTTGATTTCCTGCCAAAAGAATACCAGGATGTGATGGCAGGTATTCGCCAGATGCATCCACTGTACGATAAGCTGGGAAGTATCCACCATCCACTTAGCAACCTGAATGCGGCCATCTTTATTCACCAGAGCGAAGACGAGAGCCAAACATTTATCGAGCAAACCGCGAATCGCCTTTTGGAAAAAGCGCAGCCGCTACAGCAGCGGTATATCCGCCGTCAAAGCCAGTATGCTGATCAATTAACCAATTTTCAGGAGGCGCATTACCGGGACCTTCAGGATCGTTGGCAAACGCTGGATGAATTGTTGGAAGATGGCCTTAATGAGCTTGGGGCTGACATGTTGCGGTCTGGCGATCGCACGCTGAAATTGTATGGTGCCTTCTCAGAGAAGTTTAAATCTGCGATCGCGCTCCGCAATAAGATCACCCAGTATTACGAAGGCTTACAAGAAGTACAGCGTAATCGGGCCGCTTTTGATTTTTACTGGCCACAGGAAAAACTTACGAAGAAGCCCGTACAACTCAAAGCCGTATTGCGGCAATTCCGTGATGCCTTGGAAGAGTGGCGCGCCGCGCTTTCTGAGCGGAACCAAGAAGAACTGATCCGCCTTAATCATAAGACTGCACTGGCCGAATTGCCGATCAGTGAAAAAATAGAACCACTGGAACGGGAGTTAGAAGACTTTATTGACGAGGTCAATGCCCTGGGCCTATATCAACTGCCGCTCCAATCGAAAACACTCACCCTTCCACGTCAGCAAAAGTACCTGGAAGAGATCATTGAGCAACTGGAGCGCACGCTGGAAGGCTTGGGGTCATACGCTGCTTATTACCACTGGCAGGCTAGTTGGTTTGGCTTAACCGAGCAGAGCCGAAAGGTAATTGCGGCTTTAATCAAAACCCGTCCGACTGATTGGGAAGCAGCCTTTTCAAGCTGGTACTTCAATGAATGCCTGTCAGCAAATTACCGCCCGGTCAGCCCGGTAACACTAGATCGTGATGCGGAGTATCGGACAGTAGGCAATCATTTGCGCCTGCACTTCAATGCCTATGTGCATCAGCAGAGCGACAAACGCCGCCTGGCAGCAGCGGGCCGTCTCCGCTCTTGGGCACGTACCCAGGATGGCCGCCGATCCATGTTCGAAGCCTTTGATAAGGTGGGCCGCGATCTGACTCAATTTTCGCCTATCTGGCTAACCACGCCTGAAGTGGCCGCCTCCATTGTCGACCACTTCGATTGGGTGGTTATCGATGATGCCCAAGGACTGCAACGACCAATGCTCGGACGACTATTATCCAAGGCTAAGCAGGCCGTGGTGCTCTCCGACCCGGACGAAGAAGGAATCGATGCTTCCCACATTAGCCCCTGGTTAATTAGTGGTGATATTCCACATTTCGAACTACAGCAAATCTATCTGCCGTCTTTTCTGGAACGCCAGTTTGACCAAGGGGAACGGGTGCGTTACATCCAGTTGGATGGCCGCTACGATGAAGCAAAAGGCACCAATGAAGCAGAAGCATTGGAAGTAGTGAAGCTACTGAATGAAGTGAAGCCTACACCGCAGCGAACGTACCCGAAAGTGGGCGTGGTTGCCATGACGTACGGTCAGCGAAACCTCATTCTGAAACTCTTTTATGATATTAAATCAAAACGCCAGGCCGGTTTCGATACCATTCAACAATTAGAACGTAATGGCCTGGAAGTATTCCATTATTCTGAAATCATTGGGCAAAGTTTTGATCAACTGATCTTAACCGGTGCCTATGGGCCAGTAGATATTGAAGGGCATATGACTACACACATGACTCATCTGAATTCTGATGAGAATGTGGCTGGCTTGACAGTGCTTCAAAATACCAGCTATCGCAAAGGGGTGATCATTAGCTCCTTGCCGGAGGATGAACTATTGGCTCGTATCAACTGGATGGACCGAGTAGGGGAAATGTACCTGTCGCGCAATTTCTTAGTAGCCAAATGGGCATTTGAAGGCAAAGAACGAGAATTGCTGGAATTGCGAGAGCAATGGAAGGCTGCTCAAGAGGTGGTCGAATACTCCGACTCCCTGGCCCGCGAATTGTCCTATCGTTTAGGTCAGTTACTTCCTGAGTGGCAATGGCAATTTAAACCTTCTCGGGTGGTACCAATCGCTGTCCTGCACGCCCAGGCTCCCAATGGCCGCGAGGTAGTTTTGGTCCCGGATGGATTCCTGGCACAGAGCCCACATACACACCCTGCATGGGAGCAGATGATCGCCGAACGCATGGGGTTGCTCAATTACCGCGTATTACCATTCTCGGTTGATCAACTATGGAAAGATCCTGCCCGAACGTGCTTGCGGCTGGTGCAGCAGTTGGAAGGGGCTGCTGAGGAGGAAGAGTAATAATTGCTGCTCCTACAAATCTTTTAACGTTTCCTTAACTATCCTTTCCCTGCCTACTCCGTTATGCCAATCGAGGCAAGTGACGAAGTCTGTATTCGTATAAATAAAGTCACGGCCAGAAGCACTGAAAAGTTCCAACTTCGAGATCCCAAAAAATGAAAAAAACACGATGGCTGGCTATCGGGACCGGCCTATTACTCATATCATTTAGCTGGTCGGTTTACCCGCGCCTGCAACCCATTCTCTTTTCCGATCCTGACACTTCGGAATTACTAACTGATAATGATGCAGAAGACTCTTCCTTCATGGATGAGGCGACAAGGTCGCTTTATGCTGAAGAAGCATTCGGAGAGGAGTTAGCAACTAGTGATCAGTTCTCCCTATCCAACAAGTTAGCGCTTGCTGAATGTGCCTATGGCGACTATCAGGCAGCCATGGATGCCGCTCGGTTTTATGGTGAAATCGGCAATGAATTACCGCTGTCTTCGGCAGAAAATTGTACGTACGTCGTATCAGGAAGTAGCTCGTTCTCAGCATTGCAAATTGCTGCAAGACGATGGTCGGAGAATCGGGTGTTTCGCTTGGAAGAAGTAACTGCTGGATTGGCAGATGACAGCTCCTATTCTTCCAATCCGCTCGTTTTATTAATCACCGCCGAAGATTGGTCTACGCATCAAGTGCAGTATAGCTTGCTTGCTGCTCAGGAGTCGATAGTGGTGTGCTATTTCGGTGATGAACTGCCCTTGGTATTGCAAGAGTGGGGCACTCCGGTCTTTCAATTCCCCAATGCAGGAGCGATAGAGCAAGCATTGGCAGTTGAAGCCTTATTTGGTGCAGTTGCGGTACAAATGATTGATGGTGGCTTTCTACCTGTTGTTCGTATGGGACAGGCACCGCCTGAGGCCGTCGGCATCGACCGGGAAAAACTCAGTGACATCGAAGGGATGGTGGAACGCGCTATCCGCCGCCGGGCCATGCCTGGTTGCCAGGTCCTGGTGGTGAAGAATCAGAAGATCGTTTATGAGCGCGCCTTTGGGCACTTTACTTACGACAAAGAAGAACCTGTCGAAACGGATGATTTATATGATTTGGCCTCGATCACAAAGGCGGCAGCCACTACTTTGGCGGTGATGAAGCTTGCGGACGAAGGGCATATCGATCCAGCTGAACGACTAAAAGCCTATTTGCCGGATTATCGCCGATCTGGTACGAAGTATTTACGTGTTCGCCATTTGCTTTCGCATCACACCGGACTCCAAGCCAATATGCCGATTCGTAAATGGCTTAATGACCGAAGCGTATTTGCCGCTGAGCCATCGGAGGATTACCCGAATGCCTTGTCGACAGACATGTACCTCAGATATGATGCTAGTTCAGCCTTTCGGGATGAAATCCGACGAGTACGTCCAGGTCGTGCGCGCTTTCGCTATGGTGATGTCAATTTCCTGTTGCTGCAGCAAGTTGTCGAGCAGCAAAGTGGGCAAACAATGGATGCCTATCTCAATGAACAGTTTTATGGCCCGCTCGGTCTCCAACGGACGACTTTCCTGCCGGGCCTACAGTTCTCAACCAAAGAAATTGCCCCGACGGAGTTTGATCGTCGCTGGCGGGGCGGCCTTGTGCATGGGGTCGTGCATGATGAGGCTGCGATGCTATTGGGCGGGGTGGCTGGGCATGCCGGCCTCTTTAGCGACGCGCGGGGTTTGGCGATCCTGTTCCAGATGCTGATCAATGAAGGGCAATATGGTGGGCACACCTATTTTTCTGCTGAGACGGTGCGTCAGTTTATTCAAAAGAACGGCTATAATTATCGGGCCTGGGGCTTTGATCGCTTTGCCGGGCACTCAAGGGCCTTGCGCCGTTATGGTGCTTCAAACGCCATCTTTGGCCATACAGGATTCACCGGAGGTTGTGTTTGGGCTGACCCTGATAATGACCTTGTTTTTATCTTTTTGTCTAATCGCGTTCATCCAAACGATGACAATGACCGTTTGCAAAGAATGGGCTTGCGGGAGCGTATTCACCGCGTTATCTACCGCAGCTTAAATACCTATTCTTCTGGCGATGAAGCTTGATTAGTACGCTCCAGAAAAGAAGAAAGGGGTTCGGCAACATGTCGAACCCCTTTCTGTTTTCAGTAAGAGCGGTAATTTGCTACACTACTTTTGTAGTACGAATCGCTGGATGTATTGTTTTTCACCGGTGGTAAGCCGGATGAAGTATACACCAGGTGACTCGCTGGACAGATCTATTTGTAGATTCTGCTGCCCTTCGATTTTCTGCACGTTGTACTGGCCAATCATACGCCCAGTCAGATCGACGATCTGCAGTTGCGCATCATTCGCAAGCTCTTCAGCCAAGTTAAAGCTCGCGGTCAAATCGCCGCGACTTGGATTCGGGTACACAATGAGTTTGGTCTCATCTTCCGCTTCATCAAAGCTCACCCCACTTTCTGCCGCAGGCTCAGAAGAAGAGTTGGATGTGTTTTCAGTGAGTATGATAGCTGAATGCCCACTTGCCGTTTTACAACCCGTAATCACTACATCATCAATGTAGATATAGTCGCCATTTCCTGATGCGTCACAGCGGAAACGGACACGAGTATCGGCGGTAAATGGCCCGGAAATGGTCACTGAGCTAAAGTAGAATGCGTTATTTTCAAATTCTACTCCACGAGCGTAGGTAGCCACGGTGGTGTATGAAGATCCGCCATTGGTTGAAATCTGCAACCAGTAATCTTCCCCATTTTCCATGCTTCTTGGATAATAAGCCCAGTCGACCGTGATCTCTTCGTAACCGCTAAGGTCGAGATCGTCGGTTGTCGCTACAGATGTGTTGGTATCGTCGCGAAGGCGGACGCAACGACTACCGGTGTACGCATAAGCTGCATCATTGGCACTTCTCCGACAGTCGGAACCGCCGTCGTTCCAGATGCCCCAAGTGTCGAAGCTGGTAGAATTGATGGTTTCTGTGGCGCATTCCCCTGGATCACACGGGTCACAGTCTGGACCACCACAATCTACGCTCGTTTCATTCCCGTTCTGTTCTCCGTCATTGCAAGTTGCGCACGGGTCACAGTCCGGACCACCGCAGTCTACGCCAGTTTCATTCCCGTTCTGTTCTCCGTCATTACAAGTTGCACACGGGTCACAGTCCGGACCACCACAGTCTACACCAGTTTCATTGCCATTTTGCTCTCCATCATTGCAAGTTGGAGCAGGACCTCCACCTAGGCAGAAATTGGTCGTTTCTGAAGAACCGAATTGCCCGCCAGAAGCCAAAGTGTTTCCATCAGCTGTTACACTGTAGCTACCGTTGCCGTATCCACAACAAATACCGTCACCATAAGCGTCGAAAATATTGAAGTCATAGCAACCTTCTGGCAAGCATTGTACTACTGTTACAGTAGAACCATCAGGCTGACTACCATAGGTGCCACCAGTGGCAACGATGCTACCACCAGAGTTGGTGATGTTCCAGGAAGTTTCTTCCGGATAGTTGTCGAGATTAATAGTAACAGTGACTTCTGTGCAATCTCCTGGATCACATGGGGCACAATCGGGTCCGCCACAATCTACGCCAGTCTCATTGCCGTTTTGAATGCCATCGGTACAAGTAGGAGCAGGCGGGTTGTTGCCACAATCGTAATTGCTACAAGAAGCCTGAGAAGCACGAAGCCTCACAAGATCTCCGGGTTGTGTGCCAAATCCAAGGTTGAAATTGATACCAACGGAAGTCAGGTGACAATAACTCATAATCGTGCCACCCTGATTAGGGAGCGGCCCATTACAACCGCTATCATAGCCCGCTGCAGGGCCACAACCGTCAATGGCCGTATTGTTGCCATTCCAAGCGCAGTCGTGTGTATGTGGTGACCCGAAATTATGGCCCAACTCGTGAGTCACAACCTCAACGGTCCATGAATAGGTCGGTACATCATTATAGCTATTCTGTACACCAGAAATGCCGTAGCGATAGCTACCACATAAGCCGTTGACGTAAGCTACCCCGGATGTTTGTGCCGAATGAATGTAATGCACCAGGCTGCCATCCCGTGGGTTACTATTGCGGTAGCTCCGGTAGTTGGCTATACTGCTCAACCAATTGCCAGGCTCTGGGCTCGTCCAAATATCGGTACCTGACATCGTAATGCTAATTTCCTCATTGGCGTACAGGATCGCTACTTGGGCGAAGACGTTTTGTACGTAGGTCAGGGCACCATTGCTTCCGCCTTTGGAATTGACAAGGGAGTTACCAATGTCAAAGTAGATGCCAAAGCAGCCATCTACCTTTGCATAGTTGCTGTCATCTTCTTTGTCGGTGGAAGCATCAGAAGGTAGCGCTCCGCAATCGAAGTCAGTGGCGAACTGTACATCACGATCATTGTATAAGATGTGACGCGGAGAACTCTTTAATTTACCAAGTACGAGATTATCGGATGATTTGACTCGACTAATCAGGCCAGAGATTTCATCTCCTGCAATCCCGATGCTAACAAGAGAGCCTTCTTCCCCCTTGATCACACCGCGATAGTATACACCGGTCTCGAAGTCGGTGAGAATGCGGCCGGAGGGCATCTCGCGTACTTGAAAATCACCCGAAAGAATGTTGAAACGTACGAGCTCGAGTTCTAGCACACCTTCTCCACTAGGGTCAGGCAGATTCATGCTAATCGCTTCCGGAGCTTTCGCTTTTAGGGTAGCTGCCGCCGACAAATCCGGAAGTAGTAGTGTGTAAGCAGCAAAATCATTGACTTGCCGTTGTTCTTCTCCAGATAGTTGTCGTTTGCCATCAGCCTGGAACAGGCTTACTTCTTGAAAGGGAACTTGTTGGTTTTTTGCCAGTTGAATTTCTTCATCGATTACTGAGCGTTGAGCGGGGAGTGCACCCGCAATGATTAAAAATAATAAGAACAAACTTCCTGACCGGAATAGGGCGGTCAGCTGCATAGAATAGATGTTGCCGTTCATTGGACAGTTGAGTTAAAGTAATAGAAGTCTATAACCTAGCAGTGCTCAGTCATGACAACTGAGTACTGGAACTAGCATTCCTGAAACGGGCACAAGAACTTCATAAGTTCCAGTGCTTACTGGGGTGGATTTTTCATTGATTTGTAAACACAAGCAATGGAAGAGGCATCGGTTTAGGGGAGATGCTAGTACCTCTTCGCTTCATCGAGTCATCAAAGACCGATTTGCTTTCTATAGACTGGAGAAAAGCTATAATACAAAACGAACGGTGGTTTTTTCGCTGTTATTGTGCGTATACCCTCTCCAAGGGCAAATATGTGGAAGGAAAAGATATTTATTTTGCCAATACGATGATTTTTGTGACGGGCTTAGTTAGAAAGTATCCCTTCCAGGATCCAATCAGCGAGTAATTGACGATTGCGTTCAATGATGATTCGCTGTTGGTCGTGGATGTTGCGAATGTTGGCCAATTCGATATAGACGGAGGTCGGCAGGCATTCGCGAAGCATGTGAAGGTCGCGGCCGGTAACTGTGCCGTGGTAGGCTCCGTTGGCGCGGTATCGACGATATTTCTGTCGCATGGTTCGATGCATGCGTTGCGCCAGCTGGCGTCCTTCTGAGCTAGAGGGGTGATGATAGAAAAACAAATCGGTACGTTCACTGCGACTACGTGAGTCGACATGTACGGCGATCATCGTTTGTTCAGTTACGCCCTGCTGCTCATGGCGTTCGTACAAGGTATTGATAGCATCGGAACGCTGGGTGAGCCGAGTCTTCTGATGCCTCGATTGTTGAATGCCACCCCACACGATTTCATCATTATCGCACGACAAAAATTCCTCGTCGCGAATCCCATCGTCCGGATCACGAATGACCATATAGGCTGTTGCCCCATGCGCAATGAGATTTCGGCATAGTCGCAAGGCTACATCATAAGCGTATTCATCTTCGCAGAGAGTGTAGTCGCCCCGAGTCCCCATTGCACCTGGGTCAGGCCCGCCGTGACCGCTCACCACATAAAAGACTTTCCCTTGCAAACGGGTGCTTGCTAAAGGGGTATAAGCATAATTGGTGCCAAAGATGGGGAAAACCCTTCGGCCAGAGGTTGGTGCATTTTCCACGACGGTAGCACTTGGAATGTCGGTGGTGGTAACTGTTTCCTGGGCTGCTTCGCCCTCGCAACTTACCAGGTGATGAGGTACCCAGAGTTCAAGGGTTTCTTCATAAGCACCGTTGGTGATCCCTTGGCTAGTCATTTCACGATTGTAGTCGCGAATACTAACGGCAGTATTCCAATCATCATTTCCTATCGTTGAACGGATGGTTCTTCCATCAAATTCGTAAATAGCAATAGGTAATTGATATTCTTGCCCAACCCTTAGGCGCGAATTCGCGCTCATGTTATTGAGGCTATAGAATTTATCGAAATTGCATCGATAACTATCGAGTTGATAACGACGCAATAAACTGTACACCCCATCACCTGGTTGGGCGGCGGCGCGCAGGTATGCGTCTGTTAGGGATGCGCCTGCTGAAGGCAAGGCGGTAAAGAGTACAATAAATAGGATTCCGATGATGCGCATGGCGTATATTCCGAAAAAAAATCGTCGGAGAAAAAAACAAAGATAATACACCAAAGTTGAAAAGTATTTGGTGGTACATTTGCACTATGAACCTGATGCAACAAATTTGGGTACTTATCCGACGCGATGTAGTGTTAGAATTGCGCACTCGTTACGCAATTAGTGGCATCTTACTTTATGTGTTGGCCACTGTGTTCATTGTTTATATGGCCCTGGGCCAGTTGAGTACGCCTTTATGGAACGCAGTGTTTTGGGTGATCGTACTTTTCGCCGCAGTAAGTGCTGTTGTAAAAAGTTTCGTTCAAGAAAATAGCGCCCGACAACTCTACTATTACAGTCTGTTTCATCCGATTGCACTCTTGGTGGCAAAGATAGTTTACAATACAGGTCTCTTGTTGTTGCTGAGTTTGTTGTGCTGGGGGTTGATGGGATGGCTTACCGGTAATCCGGTTGAACGACCAGGACTCTTTGTACAAGTGCTGCTGGCAGGCAGTTTGGGGCTATCAATTACCATGACCTTCGTATCGGCGATTTCGGCCAAAACCGGCAATAGTGCTACCTTACTCGCTGTACTTGGTTTTCCTTTGCTCATACCGATCTTGCTGATCTTAGTGCAACTAAGTGCCAATGCAGTGGGATTGATGGCTGAGAGCGATTTAAGTGGCAATTTTATGATCCTGCTGGGAATCAATATGATTTGCCTGGCAGTAGCGATAATCCTGTATCCTTTCCTCTGGCGGGAATAATGACGTTTAGCTATGGAACGATTTATTAGAAAATCTTGGTGGAAGTGGGCAGGTGTGCTCATTATTGTGCTGGTCTTTATTGTCGGATTACTCACCCCCCTAAAACCTGGTATTACTTTGGTGACACCGACTATGGGAAACGGCGGCGAAGAGCTGGTGGTGAATATTTCTGGCTACAACACCCATTTTGACGAAGCGGAAGACAGTATTCGGATCTGGCTAAAAATGGACCAGGAAAACGCACTGGCCGCACAACGGATCGATGTAGAAAGTGCAACACAACTCTCAGCTACCTTTCAAGTGCCAAAGTATTTGCCGGCAGCAGAGCGAGCAGCTGAATTTGCCGTGGTGATGGATAATGCCCTAGATGGCCCCAGTGCATTGTCCGGCGCTTTGGTTATCCGGCAGGATTCGATCGATCCCGGATTAGCCGGTTCTTCCTGGGCTGAACAGCCCATCGCCGATCTACACGGGCAGGATGCTTTTAGTTTCCCGTTCCTAAACATCATCGAGGAGAGTATTCGAAATTTGTATTTCCACGTCGCCTTGTGGTTTGCGATGGTGCTATTGCTACTGGGTTCGATGATCGCGAGTATCCGCTATTTGCGACAGCCAGCGATGGCTAGTGACCATTGGGCGTCTTCATTGGCCTCAACGGGTATTCTATTTGGCGTACTAGGCTTGGCAACTGGTGCAGTGTGGGCCCGCTATACCTGGGGCGCTTTTTGGAGTTGGGACATCAAGCAGGTCACGACTTTGATCGCCTTGATGATCTATCTGGCCTATTTTGCCTTGCGATCAGCCTTTCCTGATGAAGAGCGACGCGGGCGAGTAAGTGCGGTATACAATGTTTTTGCTTTTGTGGCCATGTTGATCCTAATTGGCGTTTTGCCTCGCCTGCCTAGTGTAGAGAGCCTGCACCCTGGCAACGGAGGTAATCCCGGATTGGGTGGGCAAGACTTGGATAATGCAATGCGCAAAGTGTTTTATCCTGCTATAATTGGCTGGGCGTTGATCGGTTTATGGATGGCCAGTTTGCGTTATCGAATTCTACGATTGGACGAACAACTTTGGGACCAGGCTTGATTTGCCGGGACCAAGCTTAATAATTAGTGCCAAGCCTTTGGCAGTAAGGAAATAATTAAGACTTTAGCCGAACCAAATTACGACAAGCATGAAGACCTATCAAGCACTGCTAACTCTCTTGCTCTTCCTGTTTATGCAGACCGAAGCTATGGCCCAGGCTGACAGCCCGGACTTTTTGCGGAGCATCGGGAAGATTTATGTAGTAGTAGCGGTAATTGTGACCGTCTTTATTGGAATCGTCTTGTTTTTGATCTACCTGGATCGTCGACTAACCAAAATCGAAAACCAAATTAGCGACCATGGCGAATGATAAGCACAGCGTGTTTTACGAAAGTGTGCAAAACTATTTTGATCGAGCGGCAGCCGAAACAGGCTTGCCGGAAGGCCTTTTAGGTCAGATTAAAACCTGTAACTCAGTTTATCGGATGCACTTTCCGGTAAAGACGCGCAGCGGCGTTCAAGTAATTGAAGCCTATCGGGTGCAACACAGTCACCACCGTACACCAACTAAGGGAGGTATTCGGTACAGTAACCACGTTAACCAATCCGAGGTGATGGCACTGGCTACACTGATGTCGTACAAATGTGCGATCGTCGATGTGCCATTTGGCGGTGCGAAAGGCGGTGTGAAGATTAACCCTTGGGAATATACACCGCTGCAGTTAGAGAAGATCACCCGCCGGTATACCACCGAGTTGGTGCGCAGGAATTTCATTGGTCCTTCTATTGATGTACCTGCTCCGGATTACGGAACGGGCGCACGGGAAATGGCCTGGATCTATGACACTTACCGCTCCTTTCACGGCGACGATATCGATGCCGCAGGCTGTGTAACTGGTAAACCGGTAAGCCAAAATGGTATTCGCGGTAGAACGGAAGCTACCGGTCGCGGAGTATATTACGGAATCCGCGAAGCTTGTAGCTTTGCCGATGACATGAAAAAGCTTAAGTTGACCACTGGTACCGAAGGTAAGACTATGGTGGTTCAGGGTTTGGGCAATGTAGGCGCTCACACTGCCATGATTTCGCAAGACGAAGGCGGTGTTGTTATCGTTGGTGTCTCCGAAGTTGAAGGGGCCATTTACAATAAGAAGGGCATTGATATTCATGACCTGTTGAAATTCCGCCGGGAAACGGGATCTATCTTGAATTACCCAGGTGCTGAATCGTTCGGCAAGGAAGATCGCCGCAGCGTTATGGAATTTGAGTGTGACATTCTGGTACCTGCCGCGTTGGAAAATCAGATTACCGTAAAGAATGCGCACAGGATCAAAGCGAAGATCGTTGCTGAAGCAGCCAACGGACCGGTGACGGATGAGGCACAAAAGATTCTGTTAGATGCAGGCGTGCTGATCCTTCCTGATCTTTTCCTCAATGCAGGAGGTGTCACAGTATCCTACTTCGAGTGGCTGAAGAACTTGTCGCACATGCGCTTCGGCCGAATGGACAAGCGCTATAATGAGCGTACCTACAACAACATTGTTCAGTTGGTGGAGCGCATGACAGGCAAATCTGTCACAGAGAAAGAAAAGAACTTCATCGCTAAAGGCGCAGATGAGATCGATTTGGTGCGAAGCGGCTTGGAAGAAACCATGATCGTTGCTTACCAGCAGATTCGTGAGATACTAAAGCGCAAGCGGAACGTGGAAGATCTGCGGACTGCAGCCTTTATCAATGCGATCAATAAGATCGCTAGTGATTACACTGCTTTTGGTATCTGGCCTTAGACCCGATCAGTATAC
>SPJK01071728.1_pt1 | contig 17396 bp, 16 predicted proteins | sample 3741771 | NCBI WGS metagenome assembly SPJK01 (sample SAMN10925997, study PRJNA522277) | cold seep metagenome | isolation source: Elba SIP-enriched marine methane seep metagenome, extraction at timepoint T2 | place: Italy: coast of Elba, Mediterranean Sea
AAGCTCAAGGGATTTGTTGTCACTGTCTCGTCGTGTGGCAGATACTGATGCAACAGTATTGATCAACGGTGAAAGCGGTACAGGTAAAGAAGGGCTTGCTCGGTTTTTACATGACAATTCAGTAAGAAGTAATAACCCCTTTGTTGCTATTAATTGTGCTGCTATTCCAGAAAACATGCTTGAAGCAACCTTATTTGGTTATGAAAAAGGTGCCTTTACCGGCGCGAGTCAAGCTTACGCTGGTAAATTTGAACAAGCACAGTCAGGCTCTATTTTGCTGGATGAAATTTCAGAGATGGACTTAGGTCTGCAAGCTAAATTACTTCGCGTATTACAAGAGCGTGAAGTAGAGCGTATCGGTGGCAGAAAAACCTTAGATTTAGACGTGCGAGTCATCGCAACAACTAACCGTTTATTACGCGATGAAGTAAAAGCTGGTCGTTTCAGAGAAGATTTGTTTTATCGACTTAATGTATTCCCACTACAGTTGATGCCATTAAGAGAGCGACCTGAAGATATTATTCCTTTGGCTCAGCACATTTTGGCGAAGTATAGCCGTCAAGCAGAACGGAATGTACCGACACTGAGTGATTCAGCCAAAACTAATTTGTTGGCGCATGACTGGCAAGGCAACGTACGTGAGTTAGACAACGTGCTGCAGCGAGCACTTATTTTGCAACCAGGTAATACCATTACGGCAAAAGAGCTTGCATTTGAAAGCATGTCGATGAGCCTTAGCCATAGTCAAAATGCTGTCGCTTTAGATGATGATGAAAGTTTGGGCGCGGATTTACGTAGCCATGAGCAACGACATATTCTGGAAGCATTAGAAAAAAATAATGGCAGCAGAAGGCAGACAGCCAAAGAGTTAGGGATAAGTGAGCGTACACTTCGCTATAAGTTATCTCGTTTTCGTGAAGAAGGAATCGCCATTCCTGAGAAGGTTGGCAAGAAGACTGCATAGGTAGTAATAAAGCGAAAATCGGAGATGAATGATGATTAATGCGATTGATCCAAACCAATTATTGACTCAGATGCGAGCGGCTCAAACACAAGCTAGCCAGCAAACAACACCTGTTAATGAAGCGCAGCCAAATCAGGCCGGACGCGTTGATTTTACAGACCTTATGCAAAATGCCGTTGATAAGGTGAATGAAACTCAACAAGCAGCAGGCAAAGCAACAACGGCGTTTGAGATGGGCGATCCTAATGTGAGTTTAGCGGAAGTAATGATTGCTCGTCAGAAAGCGAGCATTGCTTTTGAAGCAACAGTCCAAGTACGAAATAGGCTTATTAAAGCCTATGAAGAAGTTATGAGCATGTCTATTTAAGCAAGCGTCTTAAGTAGTAATTTGACCAGTTAGAGATATTTATGGAAAACGTACCTGCGACATCTAATCCGATTCAAGCTATGCCGGTTGGAGCAGCTCCATCGACTCCACTAGGCGTAATGCAATCAAATGTGTCACGTCAGCCAATCATGAAGCAACTGATGTTTTTGGTGGCGATTGCAGCCAGTATTGCAATTGGTGGCTATGTATTGATGTGGTCTCAAACGCCAAATTATCAAGTTCTTTTCCCTGATATGCAGGCGAAAGAATCATCTGAAGTGATTGCTATTTTGCAGCAATCGAATATTGATTATAAATTAGAGCCCGCTACAGGCGTGTTACTCGTGCCAGCCTCAAAAGTACAAGGTTTACGTTTAAGGTTGGCATCTGAAGGATACCCGCGTAGCTCTGGCCAAGGTATGGCTATGCTTAATAATGAGCAAGGTTTTGGTACCAGCCAGTTTATAGAGCGAGCACGTTATCAACGAGCGCTCGAAGAAGAGCTTGCACGCTCTATTAGCCAGTTACAAAATGTGAGAAGTGCCCGAGTGCATTTAGCAACACCAAAGCAGTCAGTTTTTGTTCGAGATCGTAAGTCGCCAACCGCATCCGTTGTTGTTAATTTGTATGCTGGTCGCAACTTAGAGCAGGGGCAAGTTGCGGCAATCACGCACATGGTTGCTTCCAGTGTGGCTAATATGAATAGTGATAACGTTAATATTGTGGATCAAAGAGGTCGTTTATTAACGCGTCAAAGTGCGGATAAAGGCGTTGCGATGAGTGACAGCCAGTTCCAATATTCGCAGAAGTTAGAGCACTTATATATTCAACGAATTGAAAGTATTTTAACGCCTATGGTGGGAATGGGCGGAGTGAGAGCGCAAGTTGTTGCTGATGTTGATTTTACGGTCACAGAGCAAACACATGAAAGCTATAATCCTGATATGGCGGCGCTTCGAAGTGAGCAAGTTCAAGAAGACCAACGTGTTGGTGTTTCAGGTCCGTTAGGTGTGCCAGGCGCATTAAGTAATCAACCACCTGGTGGCGGTGTTGCTCCGGAAGTAGTTGAGACAAACGTAACTGAAGATGGTCAAACCACGACACGACGTGAGCAACCCGGTAGCAGCAGTAAACGAAGCACGCGTAACTTTGAGTTGGATCGCACTATTAGCCATACTCGTGTAGCGCCAGGCTCAGTTAGAAAATTAAGTGTTGCCGTATTAGTTGATGAACGTCGCAGTGTTGATGAAGAAGGTAATGTTGTTTCAACCCCATTAAGTGAAGCTGAAATGACACGTATTAATGCATTGATAAAAGATGCAATTGGTTTTAACAGTGCGCGAGGTGATACCTTAAATGTTGTTAATGCGCCATTTGTGGCTCCACCAGAAGCGGAACCTTTACCTGAACAACCGATTTGGCAGCAAGCATGGGTGTGGGATGTCGCTAAACAAGTATTGGGTGGACTGTTAGTATTATTCTTAGTATTTGGTGTTATTAGACCTGCATTTAAAGATTTAAATAAAGTCTCTGTTGACCCAAACCAAACGAGTCCTGAAGCGGCCGCTGCCTTAGCTGCATCTGGTGAAGGTGGTGGGGAAGCGGCAGCTGCTGGTGGCCAATCTGCAGATGAGATTGCTAAACTAACAACAGGTAATGAAGGCATGGAAAATGAACTGGCTAATGTACGAGCATTAGTTCAGCAAGATCCAGCTTTAGTTGCTCAAGTGGTCAAAAATTGGACACAGGATGAAGGTTAATGGCTGAAGAAGTCAGAAATTTAAGCGGTACTGAAAAAGCAGCTGTCCTATTGCGTTCAATAGGTGAGGCTGATGCTGCTGAAGTGCTCAAGCACATGAACCCAAAAGAGGTTCAAAAAATTGGTCAATCAATGGCGACATTGACCAATGTGAATCGTGAAGAAGTTGAGCTGGTTATTAACGATTTTTCAAATATTGTTGAGCAAGAAACCGGCTTAGGTATTGGTTCACAAGATTACGTTCGTAAAATGTTGGTCGGTGCATTGGGTGAAGACCGAGCAGGTAGCTTATTAGATCGAATATTGTCGGGCAGTAATACCAATGGTTTAGAGCAATTAAAATGGATGGATCCACGAGCGATTTTTGAAGTAATTCGTCTTGAGCATCCACAAATTATTTCTATTGTTTGTTCCTTTTTAGAGTCTGATCAAGCCGCCCAAGTGCTTGCTTTTTTCCCTGATCGAGATCAAGCAAATGTGTTGCAACGTATCGCGACACTGGATGGTATTCAGCCTGCAGCATTGACAGAATTAAATGATATTTTAGAAAAACAATTTAGTGGTTCAAGTGCAAGCCAAACAACAATGGTGGGCGGGTTAAAAACAGCGGCCGACATTCTTAACTTTGTTGATGGTACTGCTGAAGCAGCCATTATGGAAAAAATTAAAGAATCTGAACCAGATCTGGGACAGAGTATCGAAGACCTTATGTTTGTCTTTGATAACTTGATAGATGTTGATGATCGCGGCATTCAAACGTTAATGCGTGAAATTCAAACGGATCAACTACAACTTGCATTGAAAGGTGCGGATGAAGCACTGAAAGAAAAATTCCTCACGAACATGTCACAGCGTGCAGCAGAAATGATGCGAGATGACTTAGAAGCAATGGGACCTGTTCGCGTTAGTGATGTTGAAACAGCACAAAAAGGCATCTTATCCGCTGCTAGAGCACTGTCAGATAAAGGCGAAATCATGCTAGGTGGTGGAGGTGGAGATGACTTCCTCTGATAAAGACGTAATTGTTACGGAGGAATCTAACGTACTTTCTGCCGAAGAACTTGCGTCGGCATATGAGCGTTGGGAAGCTCCGACGATGGTATCTATTTCGGATGTCGAAAATAATGAGTTTTCGATACCGACAGCGAAAGAAATAGAAGCGCTTCGAAAATCAGCACAAGAAGACGGGTTTAAAGACGGCTTTGAAAAAGGGCTTCATGACGGTTTGCAAGCAGGGCAAGCTGAAATTCAACAACAAGTAACTAAATTACAGTCTTTGATGGCATCGTTAAATCAACCACTGTTAGATATTGAAGATGTCATAGAGCAGCAAGTTGTTCATTTAACGACATTATTAACGCAGCAAATTGTTCATAATGAATTAAAAACAAGCCCAGAACATATTACGACAGCATTTCAGGCTGCAATTGCACAATTGCCACTTAATAATAGACAGCTAAAAATACGTATTAACCCTGAAGATCTTGAATTAGTGAAGAAGGGGCTGCTAACAGATGCGAAAACTGAATGGCAATGGGTTGAAGATGCCCAGATCACGCGTGGTGGTTTTGAGCTAGATTCAATCGATACACGTATTGATGCCACGGTAGAAACACGCATTGCTAGCGCAGTCGAAAAGTTGCTCGGTGAGGTTCACAGCAATGAACAAGCAGAGTGAATCACTATTTTCAGCCAGTGAACGGAGTGCACGCTTTAATGTTCGCATGGCGGATTATCAGCAACGAATAGAGCAAAGCAATAATGATTTAATGACCGTTGAGGGGCGTGTTACCCGTATGGTCGGGCTGACATTAGAGGCGGTTGGCTTTCATGCCTCAATAGGCAGTCGCTGTGAAATTAAAGCACCGGGCTGTCTTCCTATTGAAGCCGAAGTGGTTGGGTTTTCTGGCGAAACACTTTATTTAATGCCCACCGCTGATATTCGAGGCTTAGTGCCAAATGCCCGAGTTACCCCTATTAGAAGTGATTCAGAAGTTCCCGTTGGTGAAGCTTTACTGGGACGAGTTGTTGATGGTGCCTGTAAACCTTTAGATGGCAAAGGGCCTTTACGCGTATCGGATACTACGCCCCTGCATGGGCAAGCGATTAATCCTTTAGCCCGGTCTCCAATTAGAGAACACCTTGATGTCGGTGTCGAAGCGATTAATGCCTTATTAAGTGTTGGTAAAGGCCAGCGGATGGGCTTGTTTGCAGGTAGTGGTGTCGGTAAAAGTGTACTACTTGGCATGATGACGCGTTTTACCGAGGCCGATGTGATTGTCGTTGGACTTATTGGTGAACGAGGTCGAGAAGTTAAAGAATTTATTGAAGATATCTTAGGTGAGCAAGGCCGTCAGCGAGCAGTTGTTGTGGCTTCACCAGCAGATCATTCGCCGTTAATGCGCTTGCATGGGGCGATGCTGGCAACCAGTGTTGCGGAGTATTTTCGTGATCAAGGTAAACAGGTTTTATTGTTAATGGATTCATTGACACGTTTTGCCCAAGCGCAACGTGAAATTGCACTCGCTATTGGTGAACCACCGGCAACAAAAGGCTACCCACCTTCGGTTTTTTCTCTTATTCCACAATTAGTAGAGCGAGCCGGCAATGGTGCTAATGGCCAAGGTGCAATAACCGCTATCTACACAGTATTGACCGAAGGCGATGATCAACAAGATCCTATTGCCGATGCAGCAAGAGCTATTTTAGATGGACATATTGTATTGTCACGTCGCTTAGCCGAATCAGGTCACTATCCTGCGATTGATGTTGAAGCGTCTATTAGTCGTGTGATGCCTCAAATTATTGCACCTGAGCAATTACAGTTAGCTCAGCAGTTTAAACATCTCTATGCTTTATATACGCAAAACCAAGACTTAATCAATGTGGGTGCTTATGTGCCTGGCACGGATCCGAATATTGATGAAGCTATTTTGATGTATCCACAGTTGCTGAGTTTTTTAAAGCAAGGCATGAATCAAGCGATTGATTGGCAAACAAGCCTCGCAAACTTACAAAAATTGATGCAACAGCCTAACCCCGTACAGCATCAGCAGCAGCCCGTTGTCATGAATAATGCATTATAGTGATTGATTGATGAAGCGTTCACAACGTTTACTACCTGTTATAAAACTTGCTGAGCAAGCTGAGTTAGATGCATTGACAGCATTGGGCCAAGTGAATACAACTTGGCATCAAGACCAAAGACAATTGGAAGACTTACACCATTATAAAGGGGAGTATTTGCAACGCTTTAGGCAAGGTGAGGTGTCAATGCTAGGCACTCAAAAAATGATGGAGCTAAGGGCGTTTCTATTACAGCTTGATCAAGCCATTAAGGCTCAACAACAACAAGTTGAACAAAGTCTTGAAGCCGTTGAATACCAAAAAACGATTTGGATGGAAAAGCGTAGTAAAGCCCAAGCCATACGTTTATTAGCTGAGCGCTATCAAGGTGAAGAGCTTTCCTATGAGCTACGTCGTGAGTTATTAGAAAACGATGAATACAACACGACTAAATGGTTAAGAAACCGCTCTAAACCGTAATCTAAAAACTATTTTGTTGCCATTAAAATCGCTGGCATGTTCTCTGCATTATACCTACTAAAGTAAAGCATATTAAGCTTTTATGGGCAGTAGTTTATAGGTGTAGAACCAAGCAATGACAGCCGTTAACGTATTAAAACACACAAAAAAGAATCGGCAATGCGTTCAATACTCAATGACCAATGGCAATAAGAAAGCGGCAATAATGGCCCATTCCCATATTGTAGGATATGCTCACATTAAATATTTTGAGTGGCGTGACGTAATAGATGAATACAGTGATTATTTTATTCGTTATTGAACATGGTATGGAGTAAATGATGGCCGAATTAGAAATCATTGAAATTGATTGTGGAGATGCGCTAGGTATTGCTGATGTGGCCAATATGTATACCTCATTATTAGAAAAATTAGCGGATGGTAATCAAATAAAACTGAATATTAGTCAACTTGAACGTGTCGATGCAGCGGCCATGCAGATGCTTTATGCCCTAGCAAAAGAGTTATCGGAACATGGTGTACAACTGCTTTGGACGGCTCAAAGTGATGCCTTTAAAGCTGCCGTCAATTTATTGGGCTTGGCAGAAAGAATGAATATAGATGAAAATAGCGATAATCCAAATTAAGGTTTGGTTTTTTCGTTAAATAATCACTAAAAAATTATGAAACTCACATGGAAATGTGAGCAGGAGATATAACAATGGCAAAAATTCTTGCGGTGGATGATTCAGCATCAATGCGTCAAATGGTTGCATTTACCTTAAAAGGAGCAGGACATACGGTAACGGATGCAGCCGATGGGCAGCAAGCGCTGGATATTGCAAAAACCAATTCATTCGATTTGGTATTAACAGACGTCAATATGCCGGTGATGGATGGCATTACCTTAACTAAGAATTTAAGAACACTACCAGCATACCGATTTACACCTATTTTAGTGCTAACGACAGAAGCCGGTGTTGATAAAAAAAGTGAAGGTAGGGCCGCTGGCGCAACAGGTTGGTTGGTTAAACCATTTAACCCTGATCAACTATTAGCAACTGTGAAAAAAGTGTTGGGTTAAAGTGCAAGCAATGACTCAAGCAACGACCCACTTTTCAGAGGTATAAAAACCTACATTTATTAGGAATGGCCTATGAGTATAGATATTTCACAATTTCACGATGTGTTTTTCGAAGAAAGCTTCGAAGGTCTAGATGCTATGGAAAGTGGCCTTCTAAATTTAGAGGAAGGCGCTGCTGATGTTGAAGCAATCAATACTATTTTTAGAGCCGCTCATTCAATAAAAGGTGGGGCCGGTACGTTTGGTTTTATGGCTGTTTCTGAATTCACTCACAAGATGGAAACCTTGTTGGATGAAATGCGAAATGGCCAACGAGACGTTACGTCTGAGTCAACAAATGTATTGCTCGTAGCGGTTGATGTATTACGTGAAATGCTCACGGCTGTTCAGCAAGACTCACCGACAGATGATGAGCGGATCAGTGGCGTTGTTCAACAGCTGGCGGCCTTGTTGGGTGAGGATGCGCCAAATACAGAGGCTGAACAAGAAGCGATGGTTTCTAGTGCAGCATCGTCGGGCTGGCTTATCAATTTTAAACCCCATCAACATATGCTACAAACGGGTAACGACCCGGTTCGTATGTTTCGTGAATTAGCGAGCCTAGGTGAATTTACATCGGTGGTCGATGATAGTGATTTACCCGCCTTTTCTAATTTGGAGCCAGAAGACAGCTATTTAGCATGGACAATTGAGCTGAAAGGCGATGCATCAAAAGAAGATGTGGTTGAAATATTTGAGTGGGTTGATGATGACTGTGATCTATCCATTGAGCCTTTGGTTACAGAAGATATTATTCCTGTGGTTGAAGACGAAACCGAAACGGTAGAACCAGAACCGGTAGTCACAGCTGAAGCGAAAGCAGAGCCAACAGCAAAAGAATCAAAACCGAAAACCGCTACAAGCACTACGCCTGCGGCGGCATCAATTCGGGTGAGCACGGATAAAATCGATTCGCTTATCAATATGGTGGGTGAGTTAGTTATTACCCAGTCGATGTTGAGCCAAGTCGGTGAAAACTTTAATGAAAGCATGCTGCCTCAACTGATAGATGGCTTAGCTCAATTGGAAAGAAATACACGTGAAATGCAAGAAGGAATTATGCAGATCCGTATGTTACCAATTAGTTTTGCATTTAATCGATTCCCTCGGTTAGTTCATGATTTAAGCGCCAAAATGGGTAAAAAAGTAGAACTTAAACTGAGTGGCGAGCAGACTGAGTTAGATAAGACGGTCATGGAAAAAATAGGTGATCCACTGGTTCACTTAGTACGTAATTCATTAGATCACGGTTTAGAAACACCTGATAAGCGGACAGCGGCAGGTAAAGATGAAACGGGAACCATATTACTTAATGCTTATCATCAAGGCGGGAATATCGTCATAGAAATTAAGGATGATGGAGCAGGTTTAAACGAAGAAAAAATCTTCCAAAAGGCAGTAGAAAAAGGCTTAGTTGGTGCGAATGACAACTTACCTCCAGAGAAAGTACATGATCTTATTTTCTTACCTGGTTTTTCGACGGCAGATGTCGTCAGTGATGTATCAGGACGTGGTGTGGGCATGGATGTGGTTCGCAAGAATATAAACAGCCTTGGAGGGAGTGTTGAAGTGCTTTCGCAGCGAGGCATTGGTTCAACATTTACCATTCGTTTGCCACTAACGTTAGCCATTATGGATGGCCAAAGTATTCGAGTCTCGAATGATAATTATATCTTGCCATTGGTTTCTATTATCGAATCGTTAGAGGTCAAATCAAGCGATGTGAAACTGGTCGCCGGTAAAGGCGAGTTATATGAGCTAAGAGATGAATATGTGCCTGTGATTCGTTTATACGATGTATTCAATCTTGAGCCAAAAATCACTGATTTAGAAGAAGGATTATTAGTTGTTGTTGAAGGTGACGGTCAAAAAGTTGGCCTGTTTATTGATGAATTATTAGGCCAGCAACAAGTGGTTATTAAAAGCTTAGAAACGAACTATAGAAAAGTATTGGGCATCTCTGGCGCAACAATTTTAGGTGATGGCACCGTGGCTTTAATATTAGATGTGCCGGGGCTGATTAGTCTTTATCGTGACCCTAGTTTAGCTAAGCACCGCATACAAGCTGAGCGAGCGGCGTAAGGAGTGAGTATGAGTGAAGCAATGCATGAAAATAACTCCTTAGATGCAATGGATGAAGTTAATGAAGGCGCCCAGCAATATTTAACCTTCTTATTGGCTGGTGAAGAATATGGAGTCGAGATATTAAGGGTTCAAGAAATAAAAGGGTGGGATACCATCACTTCTATTCCAAATACACCTCATTATTTGTGTGGCGTACTTAACTTACGCGGCACCATTGTGCCTGTGGTTGATCTTCGTCTGCGGTTTGAGATGCCCTTTTTAGAATATACCCCGACGACGGTCATTGTTGTCCTTAAAATTGAAGGTATCACACAGCGAACCGTTGGCATCGTTGTTGATGCAATGTCAGATACGCACAATGTTTTACCTGAGCAGATAAAACCGGCTCCTGATTTTGGTGCATCGATAAGTACTGAATATATTTCAGGGTTAGTTAACATCGATAAAAGTATGGTTATGTTGTTAGACATAGATCACTTGCTCGATGTTGATGCAATTGGATAGAGACTAGGACTGGATAGTGACGAGAGTAATTGCAGTTATGAACCAAAAAGGGGGCGTTGGCAAAACAACGACCGTCATTAATTTGGGGCATGCATTGGCACTTTTAGGTAAAAAAACAGTGTTACTAGATATGGATCCACAAGGCCAAGTAGCAACGGGCTTAGGTCTTGATAACCATGGTGGTGGTCTTGATGATGTACTCATCAATGGTGAGTCTTTAGACAGTGCATTATTAGAAGCGAGGGACAACCTTCAGATTGTTGCTGCAGGTAATAAATTAGCTGAATTTGAGCATATTACGACAGGCGGTGCTTCTCGAGGTTATAAGTTAAAGCAAGCAATTGATAAGTCGCTTTTGGGCAATGCTGACTATATTTTAATTGATTGTCCTCCTTCGGCAGGGCTTTTAGGTTTAAACGCGATGTTTGCTGCCGATGAAATGATCGTACCGGTATCGGGAGACTATTTGTCTTTGCAAGGATTATCACGGTTAATGCAGATTTTACAGCGAGCACAATCATTATCAGGCAAAGAAGTATTGGTTTGGTTGGCATCTACGCGAATGCAAATGCAAAGACGGTTAACGCAAGAAGTGAGAAAGCGCGTTTTGCAGTATTTTCCAGGGCGTGTATTTCAAACCATGATTCGTGAAAATGTAGCACTTGCTGAATGTCCAAGCTTTGGAAAGTCAATTTTTGATTATAAGAAAAAGAGCAATGGCGCTGACGATTATCAGGCGTTAGCACAAGATTTGATTAGTGGGAGAACCAGCTAATGGCAGAAAAAAAACAAGCAATGGGCGATGATCCATTATCGTGGCTGGCTGATGAAGATAAAGCAAGTAAAGATGAGTCGGCTCCTAAAGCGACAAAGCGGAAACGAGTGAGACGAAGCTCAGCAAAAACAAAACCGGCAAAAGTGAAAACAGAAGCGGAATATCTAGAAGAAAGTTTTGCCGCAATTGCACCGCAAGGTGAAGCTATTGCAAGACGTTTTTATGAGCGCCTTTTTGAGCGCTACCCTGAGACGCAATCCCTATTTGAAGGTGTTTCCGTTAACGGGCAAGAAAAGAAGCTATTAGCATCACTGGTGCTATTGGTACAAAACGTGCAGAAGCCAGATGTATTACATGAGTACTTAACGGGGCTGGGTGCCCGTCATATGCACTATGGGATAAGTGCGAGTGATTATCCTAAAGTGATTGAAAACCTCTTGACGGTGTTAGAAGAGTTTGCAGGTGAATTGTGGACGTCTGAGGTAAGTGTGGCATGGGAAAACACCTTAAAGACTGTAACCGATATTATGTTGGATGCCTATGAGCCTATGGAGGCTGGAGCAATGATGATGACTGACAAACAATCAGAAGACCAAAATCAAGAATTATTAAAAATGAGCTCTGTTGTGAATGGGGCGATGACTGCGATTATGATGATAGATCGTGATTTTAATATCACCTATGTGAATGACGCGACGGTTGAAATGTTGAAAGAGCATGAAGAGACGCTTCGACAAGCTTTTCCTGGATTTTCGGCAGAGGGATTGGTCGGCAAAAATATAGATTCATTTCATAAGAACCCTGCCCACCAACGCCAGTTATTAGCCGATCCAAATAACTTACCGTACAGCACCAATATTGAAGTCGGGCCATTAAGCTTTAACTTAAATGTAACGGCGATTATGGACCCGGATAATAATTACATTGGTACAGCACTGGAATGGCAAGATAATACGGAAGCACGCAATAAGATCGCAGCTTATGAAGGTCAACTTGAAGCGATTAATAAATCAATGGGTGTTATTAGCTTTACGACGGACGGCATCATTACTGATATTAATGAAAACTTCCTTTCCGTAGTCGGGTATAGCAAAGAAGAAGTCATTGGCAAGCATCATCGTATTTTTGTGCTTGATGAAGTCTCACAGAGCCAAGAATATATTGAGTTTTGGGCTAAATTAAAACGTGGTGAGTTTGATGCTAATCAATATGAACGTGTCGGAAAAGGCGGCAAGCAAATATGGTTGCAGGCTTCTTATAATCCAATTCTAGATTTGAATGGTAATCCTGTTAGCGTTATCAAATACGCAACAGATATTACCGAGCAAACACAACTGCAAGAAACGGTAGTAAAAATACTGACCGAAACAGGTACCGTGATGAATGCGATGGCTGAAGGCGCATTGACTGAAAAAATAGCGGGTGAATATGACGGTAATTTCGCTAAGTTAAAAAATGCCATTAATTCAACAGTAGATAAGATTGCTGAGACAGTGACTGAAATAAGTGAAACAGCAGTCAGTATTAGTACTGCGGCAACCGAAATATCACGAGGTAATGTTGACTTAAGCAGTCGTACAGAACAACAAGCATCTTCATTAGAAGAAACAGCATCAAGCATGGAAGAGTTAACCAGTACGGTTCGCCAAAACTCTGATAATGCGTCTCAAGCGAATCAATTAGCCGCTAATGCACGTGAGCAAGCCGAGAAAGGTGGCTCAGTGATTAAAAATGCGATTGATGCGATGGCGGAAATTAGTACTGCGAGTAAAAAAGTAGCAGACATTATTGGCGTGATTGATGAAATCGCATTCCAGACTAATCTCTTAGCGTTGAATGCAGCGGTAGAAGCAGCGCGTGCAGGTGAGCAAGGCCGAGGTTTTGCCGTTGTTGCTTCAGAAGTACGAAACTTAGCTCAACGTTCTGCGGCAGCAGCGAAAGAAATTAAAGAGCTGATTAATGATAGTGGCGAAAAAGTGAAAGAAGGTTCAATGCTGGTGGATGAATCGGGTCGAACTCTAGAAGATATCGTCGCTGGCGCCAAAAAAGTGGGCGATATTATTTCTGAAATTGCAGCCGCGGGTGCTGAGCAAACATCGGGTATTACTCAGGTGAACTTAGCGGTAGGCCAAATGGATGAAATGACGCAGCAAAATGCCGCGTTAGTTGAGCAGGCAGCAGCAGCAAGTGAATCACTGGATGAGCAAGGTAAAACGTTACAGCGGTTGATCTCGTTTTTCGATACAGGCGTTGAAGCGGCAGCACAAGTAGCAGCACCGACTCACGTTGCGCCTGAGCCAGTCGCTAAACCTGTTTCGGCTGCACCAGCACCAGTGGCGCGTCCAGTTGCTTCTGATGATGATGAGTGGGATGACTTTTAATTTGTTTGTATGTGGCAGTGTTAGTTAATTCATCATTAGGTGGCTGGAAGTAGTATGGCTGGTAATAGAGACAGAGAGTTTGAATTTTCAGACCGCCATTTTGAAATAATTAGGCGTTTTGTTACAGAAAATACGGGTATCGTTTTAACGGATGCTAAAAAAGATATGGTTTATAGCCGCTTAACTAAGCGGGTTCGCAAAGGGCCATATAATAATTTTAATGATTTTTGTCATGCCATTGAGTCTGATGACCTCGAAGAACAAGATTATTTAATTAATGCGATTACAACAAATTTAACGGCGTTTTTTCGAGAAAAACACCATTTTGAGTTTTTAGCAGAAACCGCCATCCCAGAGTTAATCAAACTCAATGCGAACAGTAAACGTTTGCGTATTTGGTCGGCAGGTTGTTCAACAGGCGAAGAAGCATACAGTATCGCTATTGTGCTGAGAGAAACAATTCCAAATATTGATGAGTGGGACATAGAAATTCTGGCGACAGACTTAGATGCAAATGTGTTGGCACATGGTCAAGCTGGAGTTTATCGCGAAGAGCGCATTGAAGGCTTGTCTGATGAACACAAAACACGATGGTTTAAACGTGGCAAAGGCGATAAGTCTGGTTATGTCAAAGTGGCACCAGAGTTACAAGCACTTATTCGATTTAAGCGATTAAATCTTTTGCAGCAACACTGGCCAATGAAAGGGCCTTTTGATTTGATGTTTTGTCGAAATGTGGTTATTTATTTTGATAAAGAAACTCAGAAAGTATTGTTTAAACGCTATTTTAATATTTTGCGTTCAAACGCTTACATGTTGATTGGTCATTCAGAAACGTTACATAAAGTAAGTGATGACTTTGAGTCTCTGGGTAAAACAATCTATCAGAGGAATGCATAATGGCGACGCCGTTATACCCACAACCACCTTGCATAGATGACTTTGAGCATATTAACCGCTATTGGGATAAAAACCAGAAGGTGTGGGCTGCAAAAATTTTGCCCGGCGAGTATTACGTAACGAAAAGCCAAGGTGAGGGCGTTGCGACTACCTTAGGATCATGCGTGTCAGCCTGTATTCGCGATAAAGTATTTGGTATCGGTGGTATGAATCATTTCATGCTACCCCATCAATCTTCACATGGCAGCGACGATTGGTTGGATGAAGCGACACGCTATGGCAGTTATGCCATGGAGTATTTGATTAACAGCATTCTTAAAGCGGGCGGCAATCGAAAGAATTTAGAAGCGAAGGTGGCGGGTGGCGGCAATATTATTGCGAACATGTCGAACGTAGGCTTAAAAAATGGGTTATTCGTCTTAGAGTATTTAGGCCGTGAAGGTATACCGGTCATTGCGAATGATCTTGGAAGTGTACATCCAAGAAAAGTGTTTTATTATCCTGAAACGGGCATTATGCGGATTAAACGACTTGAATCAATCCACAACGATACCGTAGTAAGGCGAGAGCAAAGCTACCAACAAGAACTCGACGTGCAGCCAGATTCTGGTGGTGTTGAATTATTTTAGATACTTCGAGGGACTACGTGTTTTTTTTCATTAATGGCAGGGTATACTGCACTTATCATTTCGTTGCTATGGAGCAGTGATGGCCGGGATATCTGTACTTATTGTTGATGATTCAGCTTTGGTTAGAAAGCTTTTAACGGAGTTACTAGAGTCGGACCCTGACATTTCCGTAGTGGGTACCGCAATTGATCCTTATCATGCGCGCGATAAGATTAAGCAGCTTAAACCTGATGTGATAACCTTAGATGTAGAAATGCCTCGGATGGATGGCGTTACGTTTTTGAAAAATTTAATGCGTTTACACCCTAAACCTGTTGTTATGATATCTACACTGACAGAAGCAGGGGCGCAGGTTACGCTTGATGCACTTGAACTAGGTGCAATCGACTTTGTTGCAAAGCCAAAGATAGACTTAACCAATACGATTAATGATTATGCAGAAGACATTATTACAAAAGTTAAAACAGCGGCAAAAGCCAATGTTTCTGCATTGGATACGGCGAAAAACGGTGGTTCAATGGCTGTAAATGAAAAATTAACGGCCGATGCCGTGCTGCAAAAGAAGGCACCTGGCAGTATTCCCTCTCACCTTAAAACAACAGAAAAAATTGTTGCGATTGGTTCTTCTACAGGTGGCACAGAGGCGATTAAGGCTGTATTGCAAGAGCTTCCAGCAGCTTTTCCTAGCATTGTTATCACTCAGCATATTCCGATCACGTTTAGTAAATCATTTGCAGAAAGAGTGAATAGTGTCAGTGCACTAGAAGTCTGTCAGGCTGAAGATGGGCAACAAATACTACCGGGTCATGCTTATATTGCTCCGGGCGATAAACACTTAATGGTTGAGCGTAGCGGTGCTCGCTATTATTGTCGTTTAAATGATGGACCTGCAGTCAGCAGGCACAAACCTTCGGTAGATGTGATGTTTAGAAGTGTGGCCCAGAATGTAGGCGCCAATGCGATAGGCGTGATGTTGACGGGTATGGGAGATGATGGCGCTAAAGGGATGTTAGAGATGAAAGAGGCTGGTGCAACGAACATTGTGCAAGATGAAAAATCATCAATTGTTTGGGGAATGCCCGGTTCAGCCGTAAAAATTGGTGCGGCCGAGGAGCAACTCCCTCTTAACAAAATAGCAGGCAAGTTACTCACACTATTAAAGCGATAAAGTATTGGCATATCAATTGCTTATTGCTACATCATACTGATGTATTTGTGTAATAAATATCTTTGAAAAGGAATAGTGTATCGCTGTGAATAAAATCAAAAAACAAGTAGTTGCAACACTCATAATTGCAATCATCTGTTTTTATTTTTCAGGTGGTATTGCTGCTGCCTGCGTAATAGCGACGGCATTAGTGTGGCATTTTTTACCGGTAGCGGCACCAGCAGTTGCCGAGCCAAATGATTCTTCTGTTAATGAGCTTAGTTCAAATGATGTATCTGAAACAGTGGCCGCATTGCATGATGAAGCCTATGAACACTTGCGAGAGCAATACCAGTTAATTGCAGCAGAAAGTGAGCAGATTAACCGGTTAGTACAAGATGCCATCTCTCAGCTAACAACCAGCTTTAATGGGCTTAATGAAAGAAGTGGTTATCAAAGTGACATGTTGCGAGGCCTTACAAAAGGAGAGGGTGAGCATGACGGACAGAGCTTTGAGGAATTTGTTACTGAAACACAAGGTTTATTAAATTATTTTGTCGAGAGTATTATTTCGACGAGTAAAGACAGCATGTTTTTAATGCATCGTCTCGATGATATGGTTGTGAAGGTTGACGGTGTATTTTCATTACTTGGGGATGTGAAAGATATTGCATCCCAGACTAACTTGCTCGCATTGAATGCGGCTATTGAGGCCGCGAGAGCAGGTGAAGCTGGGCGAGGCTTTGCAGTTGTTGCCGATGAAGTTAGAAAGTTATCTCAAAAATCAGATGAGTTTAGTGAAGAGATTAGTGCTACCACAGAAGGTATTAAAGATACTTTATCTGGCGCAGCTGATATTGTTAATAATATTGTATCTAACGATATGAGTATTGCGATCAATAGCAGGAAAAAAGTATCTGATATGTCAGATGTGATGGCTGAGATGAATACTCAAACTAACACTGTTATTGAGCAGAGTGGAAAAGTCAGTGATGAAATTTCTGTTATGGTGAATCAGGCCGTAATATCATTACAATTTGAAGATATGTGCACTCAGTTGTCGGAGCATATTGCTAACCGAATTGCAGCCGTTAACCAGTTGATGGATATAAATGAACAAGTGCATATGGCACGGGTTAATAATGATAAATTGGCTGAGTGTAAGGGGAATTTAGATGAACTTAAAAAGTCATTAGCCGCACTGAAGCCTAAAATTAAGTCTGTTGAACACCAGGCC
>SPJK01010224.1_pt1 | contig 17395 bp, 10 predicted proteins | sample 3741771 | NCBI WGS metagenome assembly SPJK01 (sample SAMN10925997, study PRJNA522277) | cold seep metagenome | isolation source: Elba SIP-enriched marine methane seep metagenome, extraction at timepoint T2 | place: Italy: coast of Elba, Mediterranean Sea
CTAAAGCGCCGCGATCAATACAGGTGTTGGCGCCGATTTCTACATGATCATCGATAACTACATTGCCGACATGCGGCACTTTAACATGTTGACCGTTACGAAATTTATAGCCGAAACCGTCGGCGGCGATAATTGATCCCGAATGAATGACGACATGATCGCCGATAATGGTGTTATCGTAAATCACCACATTGGCGTAAATTTTACAATGCTTGCCGATCTTTACATTATTGCCGATATGCACCCCGGCGTAGATTTCCGTTTGATCGCCTATTTCACAATGCTGACCGATGCTGGAAAAGGGGCCGATGTGTGTGTGTTCGCCCAACTGTGCGCTTTCATGTACATCCGCTTTGCCGGAAATCGTTTTTTCCACAACCGGAGAAGGATGTAAAGCGCCGACTGCGGCCAGAAAACTCATTTCCGGATCTTCGCAAACTAATAAGGCCATCTGTTGAGGCGCATCGGAAGCGTCAAATTGGCTGGAAATAAAGCAAGCCGAGGCCTGGCAATCAGTTAAATATTTTTTATATTTACTATCGCTTAAAACCGTAACCTGTCCGGCTTGAGCGCTCATAATATCGGCTGCGGACGTAATTTCAAGAGCCGGGTCGGTCCCTTTTATTTGCGCGTCACAATGTTCTGCGATCTGTGCGAGTGTAAATATCATATTATTTCCAGATTCCTAAAATATTAGTGAAGTCATCGGTCCACGGCTTCATATCAAAATAAAGCGGTAGTTTTTGCCATTTGCCTAAACGGCTTTGTTGCAAGGGTTCTAATACATCAGCGGATTTCGCTATCACCACCCAATCAGTCGCCACCACCAAAGGAATCTCCTTACGCGGTTTGAACTCTTGAATTAAGGCACCCAATTTTAAATGACTGACATGATCGGATAACACCTTTTTTAATTCTAGATGACGATTGGTAATATGGAAAGCCAACATGCCGTTGGCTTTTAATTTGGCAATGTACAATTGAATGGCTTCGCGGGTTAGTAAATGGGTCGGCACCGAATCTGAACTGAAAGCATCCAGAATCAACAAGTCGAATTTTTCATCTTCAGCTTTGAGCAATTGCAAACGGGCGTCGCCGACAATCATTTCCGCCTGGTAATTACATTTTCTTAGATAACTGAAATAATCCGTGTTTTCGGCGATTTTGATCACCAAAGGATCAATTTCATAAAAATACCAATGCTGCTGCGGCTTGGCGTAACAAGCCAATGCGCCCGCGCCCAATCCCACCGAACCGATTTGCCACTGCTCGTTTTGTTGATCAAAGACTTTGAATAATTGCCCCATCGGGCCGGGTTTGCTGTAGTAGGTCAGCGGCGTTCGGCTATGTTTGGCGGATAAGCGTTGAGCGCCGTGTTTGGTGGTGCCGTGAAACAACTCGTGATATTTTTCAGGGCGATTATCTTCATTGCTCAAAATGCTTTCCCGCACCGAAAATACGCCGAAAAAACTACGCTCCTGATACAAAGTATTCGATAACATGCTATGCAGCCCTTGAGTGAAAAACAAGATGGCGGCGGTGGTCAAAGCCAGGGTAATAGGCTGTTTGCGGAAAGCATAGTTGAGACCCGCTAATAGTATCAAAGCGACGCCAATGCTATCCAAATAAGGCGCGGGGTTATCGATCAGTCCGTAAACCACCAATCCTATGATTAACAAGCTAAGCGGCAACGCCGCTTGTTTTAGCCAGTGGATTGATAATAATCCGGGGCGTAATAACAAAGCGGCAATGATCATGATCGGATATTCATAAACCGCGTTAAATACGAACGGCGCGACAAAGGTGTTGAACATGCCGCCCAACATGCCGGCGAAAGACATGATTAAGTAAAACCGGGTTAGGTGTTGAGTATGCGGTCTATGTTTGGCCAATTCGCCGTGACAAACCATCACCGCCAGAAAGAAGGCCAGTAAATGCAGGGATAAATCCACTCCATAAGACAAAGCAGCTGGATTGATAAAAGAAAAAGCGATAAACGGCAATAATATTGCCGGTTGCAGCTTAACCATCCACGGATGAACTTTATCCGACCATTTACTGAACACCACAATAAAAGTCAGTAAATATAAGGTTAATGGAACAATCCATAAGAGAGGCGCGGAAGCGATATCCGTACTGATAAAGTTGGTCAGGCCCAGCAATAAACTGGAAGGCACAAAAGCCAAGGCCAGCCAATGTAATTGAATTTGCGGACTCAGCGCTTCCGTTTCCACTTCCGGCGCAGCGCGTTCGCCAGACCGATGGTATCGCCAAAGGAAGAAAGCGCAGCCCCCGATCAATAGTAATAAACCGCCGTAAACAATGCTCCAAATCGATTGTTGATCCGCCAAGCCGATATTCGGCTCAATAATGAACGGATAACTCAATAAAGAAAGCATGCTGCCGGCGTTGCTGGCGGCATACAGAAAATAAGGGTCTTCGCTGTTTTTATGGCCGATATTGGCGAACCATTTCTGTAATAACGGCGCTGTGGTGGAAACAACAAAAAATGGCAAACCGATAGCGATGAATAAAGTCCAAATTAACCATAGAGTCGGGTTGCTTGCCGTCGGCGGTTCGCCGCCTTCCGGCAAAGCCAACGGCAACGCCAACAGACTGATGAATAACAGACACAGATGAACGAGGACTTGGCGATTATACGTTTGTTTGTCGGCCAGGAAATGGGCGTAGCAATAACCCAAAAACAAAATCATTTGATAAAACACCATGCAGGTGTTCCATACCGCCGGGGCGCCGCCTAATAAGGGCAATAACAGTTTGCCGAACATCGGTTGCACGACGAACATCAGCGACGCGCTGAGGAACAGTGTGACGGAAAATAACATAACCAATGAAAAACGTTGGTCGGACGAAGTCTGTGTCGTTGTTTTCATGCTTTATTATTGTGACTACAAAATGTGCGCCTATCATAAAGCATTTGTACTGAGGCAGAAAGCTGTGATGTTTTATGAAAATACTCTAATAGCATGATGAAAGATGAATATTCCGAATTAACACTACAAAGTTTATGTATTTGTATTATATTTAAGACTCCGATAAGGGAATCACTCAGCCCGTTTTGTTAATACAAAACCCATCTAACGGTGTTAAATTCTGATGGAACAAACCGCATTGAACAAGTTTACTGATTTGGTAAAGCATCAATTGGAGAACGAGGCTTTAGTGTTGCCGACTTTACCGGATATTGCCTTAGAGATTCGCCAACGCATTAACAGCAGTCCGAATTTATCAAGCCAGGAAATATCCGAACTCATCGGTCGCGACCCGGCGTTAGCCGCGCGCTTAATCCAAATCTCAAATAGCGCGCTATACGGCAGAGGTGAAAATTTATCGCATAGCATTAACGAAGCCATCATTAATCTAGGCGTTACCAATGCGGGGCGCCTAATCACATCAATAGCCATAAAAGAGACATTTAAACCCGCTTCAGCAAAAGTTAAGCAATTGATGAATCAAACCCTACAACAAACACTCACCGTTGCGGCTATTTGCCGTGGTATGGCGATGTTTGCGGGCCATCTGAATCCTGACGAAGCAATGTTAGCCGGTTTGGTTCATCAAATTGGCATGTTGCCGGTTTTATGGCTTTATGAAGACTCTCACATGCAGTTAAGCGATAAAGAATTAGCCCGTGTTTTAGATAGCGCCCATGGTGAAATCGGTCAATTAATACTTGAAAGCTGGAACTTTCCAGACGAATTGGTCGAAGTGCCGGCAAATTACCAAGATTTTCAGCGTAATAAACATGAATCTCCCGATTATACTGACATTGTTACCGTGTCTTATTTACAAGCTTGTGCGGGCACTTTTCATGCGCACAGCAATATTGACTGGGACACGGTGCCCGCTTTCGCCAAACTGGGTCTTAGTTCCGATCTGGATGAGCTTTCCAATGAAACGGTGCAAACCCATATCAGCGCCGCCCAGACTATATTATAAAAAACATCGATCTTAAATGGGTATGGAGGGCATAAATGAATACAAACTATAAAATTCTGGTCGTAGACGACGAAGAGCTCAATGTTGAATTGATTGTCGATGTTTTAGAAGATGAAGATTATCAAATAGAAACTGCGGAAAACGGTCAAGAGGCGGTGGAAAAATTCAAAAGCTTCAGGCCGGATATGGTGCTGCTTGATGTAATGATGCCGGTGATGGATGGTTATTCGGCGTGCCAAACCATCCGCGAATTACCCGATGAAATCGGTAAAGACATTCCGATTATATTTATTTCCGCCAAAGCCGGTCTGGAAGATAAGGTTCGCGGTTATCAGGCGGGCGGCAATGACTACATTATCAAACCTTTTGAAAACAGTGAGCTGTTAATAAAAATCGATTTAATTTTCAAAGAACAGGACGAAGTCAAAGCCTTACAAGCCTCAGTGACAGATTCCCATGAAATGGCCTACAGCTTGATGACCTCGGCGGCCAAAATGGGCGCGATCGGAGAATTTTTACGGGCCTCATTATCCTGTAATTCTGTAGATGAATTATTGCAATGTTTCTTTGAACTTTCCCTAAGCGGCCAGTTGGGCTGCACCCTCAAAACTCAATTCAACGGCGAATTGATTATTCGCAGCGATGACGGTTTAAAACATGCCATAGACCATGAGCTGATTCGCCAATACAGCAGTCCGGATCGGATTTACTATTTCGGCAAAAATCGTGCTCTGTTCAATTGGAATAATGTTGTTTTATTAGTGCGTAATGTCGGCGCTGAGGCAGATCATATCGCCATTATGTTGGATGGCCTATCGGCGGCGCTGCATTTTATGCAAATGCAATCTCAGTTACTGAACTCTATTCAAGTTTTACAGCAAGATAACGCAAATTTCAAAATTAAAGCAACAACAGTGATGGAAGATATAGAAGAAGATCTGCGCACAATTTTTGTCGAATTGGGTAAAAGTTCAACTTTAACCGAACATGAGGAAGAACAAATCACTGCTATTGTTGAGAAAGGCCGCACAGTACTGGATCAAATGTTGTTATCCGGACGACAATTGGAAAAAGATTTGGAACAGGCTTTAGACCATTATCAGAATAGAGGCTTGTAGGAAACATGTTGGAAAAAGACGATCAAGCAATGGAAACTAAAATAAAGCGATTGGAAAAACAAATCGCCTTGTTACAGGAAGATAAGCAAGTTTTACAATCGCAGGTGAAAGAAACCGTCGCCGCAGCGCATAGCGTTATTGTCGCGCAGGGCTTATTGCAATCCTTATTATACAACTCCCCGGACGGCATTATTATTCTTAACCAGAATCACCAAATTGAAACCTTTAACCGTAGCGCTGAAAAGTTATTCGGTTATCGCGAAGTGGACTTGTATTCACAATCTATTGATAATTTAACCTTATTTGAATTACCAGAGGGTTTTCAAGGCAATATAGCCCGGTTTCTCATTCAATCCAGTCACTTAAGCATAAACCAGCACATTTTCGGCTTGACTAAACAAGGAGCAAGAATTCCTTTACGCGTATCAGTGAGTGAAATAAAAGGCAATGATGCGATGTTATTCGATGAATCCGATGAGAATGAAAACAGCGCCGATATAGATGCCTTGTTGTGCTATGTCTTCGATATCAGTAAAGAATTGCAACAAATCAAGAATATGAAGAAGCAAGCCTTGTTCATGCAGCAAGCTTCCATCAAGTTTCAACAAGCGCAGGAAAAAGCGGAAAGGGCGAATCAATTAAAAACGGAATTTCTCGCCAATATTTCACATGAATTGCGCACCCCTATGCAGGCGATACTCGGCTTTGCCGACAGGGGCATCAGCAAAATTGATTCAGGTAATAAAGAAGTCCAACTTAAATACTTTAATAATATTAAAAAAGGCGGCAGCCGCTTGTTGACTTTGTTGAATGATTTACTCGATTTGTCAAAATTGGAAGCCGGGAAAATTGATTTAGTCTGTGAACAACTGGATTTAAGAGATGCCGTGCATGAAAGCATCCAAGAAGTCGCCAGCCTGGCGCAACAAAAATCATTGGAAATAAACGTACAACCGGCAAACTGCCCTACATCAGCTTATTTCGATTTTCACAAAATTCTTCAAGTATTGAGAAACCTGCTTTCCAATGCGATTAAATTCACCCCGGATGGGGGAGGAATCACCCTTTATTTTACTGAAACTGCATTATCGGCTGAAAATGAACAGGATCATAGCGAGCAGCAATTTAACGCCCTCGCTTTAACGGTTGCCGATTCAGGCGTCGGCATTCCGAAAGCGGAACTCAATACAGTCTTCGATAAATTTGCGCAAAGCTCCAAAACCCGCACAGGCGGCGGCGGAACAGGACTAGGTTTGGCCATATGCAAGGAAATCATGCACATACACCGCGGCGACATCAGTGTTTTTAGTGAAGAGGATAAAGGTTCGCAATTCACCATTATCCTGCCGAAAAAACCATAAATTAAAAACTGATACGCGAAATTAATAAAGCTCTCCGCTGAAGGGGAGTAGGTTCTTCAAGCAGAGAGCTAACATGAATTAGTAAGAAAATATAGGCTCATGCCATAACCTATATTCAATATGGATTGATATGTACTTTTTAATTGAACACCTCCCTTGAATTTTGTTGAATTCATAGATAGTGCGTTAATTTAAGCTAACCTGGGTTTCAATGCGGTGAACTGATCATTCTGAATTGCTCCCAATTCGACAAGCAGTAAACCGTTTATTGTAAATTTTTATCTCAACATCTAATCCTCTATAAATAGAGCATTTACTATGCCATATAGAATTATCTGGAAAACAAGGCTTTATAGAGCCGAAAAGAGTTTCTTTTGTCATTTCTGTCAGACGCGCACTGACATCAAGCCAATGTTGTCAGTGGCTATGCCTCTCAAATCATCTTAAATGATTATTTCATGGCTCCCGCGCTCTGCGTTACGAAACGCAGAGCGTTAAAGAAGAAGGGCAGTTACATTGGTCTATACTTTATTCAGTTTCCGCATCATCCTCAGTCAAGCCGCTCGCTTCACCTTCAGTATCTGTTGTGTCTTCATCATCAGCTAACATTTGTTCAATAGCTGCTACGCAGGCTTCCGGGTCTTCTTCGTTACCTAACACTAATTCGTAATTGAAAGATTTGCCCCGTTGTTTAAAGGCGACATCAAAAAAACGGCCATCAAAATCCGGATTGCCTGAATTAACAATTTGAACGCAAGGCACAATGAGTTCTTTACGACCGAAATCAACTCGCGGCCCACCGGAGATGTCGTCAGCGAATACGGCAGGACTGCTTAATACAAATAAAATTAGCGTTATGAAAGTTAATTGTCTCATTTGAATACCTCATGTTTTTGAATGAATTGATATAGCTTTAATTCAATGATAGACACCTTGCTAAAGCTGCACCGACGAATAAATCACAAAACTGCAAATTCCATAAAAAATATGTTTTTGTGAACAGTTCTGCAATTTAGAAGACAATGTGAATGTTGCTAAATCCGCAGATTACACAGATGGGCGCAGATTATTTCATGGCTCCCACCCGAAGAGACTGTAAAAGTATAGCTTAGGATAAGGTGCGAACCCCAACATTAGAAGACTCAGAAGCCCTTGATTGTTGGGGTTCGCAGGCTCACCCACAAGCTACGCATGCATTATTTTTGAACCACTCCCTTAACAGCATCAAGGCGCAATTAAATTTCAGGCTTTGTTTCTTCTTCCAGATGATTTTTTTCGGTTTTATCGCTTTTTCGCCATAGTTGATCTTTGGAAAAACACCTCCATCCCCATTGCAACCAATTCAGCAAGGAAGCTGCTAGCCATAAAGACCATAACAACATCAGCAGGCGATACACCAGCATCGGTAGAGATAAAACCGTCGCAGTCGGCAATAATGACGCTGTGCGGTCCTGATACCACTTCAATTGATAAGCGCTGGATTGATTGCCGGCGATTTGCATGTCCGGCGAACCCAGCAAACCTTGTTGTACGGTAATAATCAATATTAACAAGGCAGCCACCGTGAGCATGACGATGCCGATTTGTACTAAATTAAATGTCTGTGGCTTTTCAAACTTATTTTGTCCACGATAAGCGGTCGCTAATAGCCAAGCGATCACAATCAAACCAGCCACTACAGGTACTTGACTCAAGCCGGTTAATAATAAAAACCATTGCCAGGCTTTCAACGGCGTCCAGCGAATTTTGCCCAATCCGTAAGCCAGCAACGCGATAATGCACAATACGCCCCAGATCAAAGCCGCCGGGCCGAACTGTGGTCCCCAGGTAAACAATACCCAACGCTCATCTCCCAAGCTCATGCGGATATGATGATTAACGCTGGCTGTCGCTAAATCAATTTCGGGGCTGTGATACAACGGCGATAAGGCTTGATTTTGATGCCATTTAATTTGTACTGATTGACTGCCGGGTTTAATCGGCAAAGTCAGTGTGCGGCCTTTCAATCGTATCGGTTGAGCGATGTTATTAATGTTCACCGATTGCAACTGGCTGTCTTCCGGTAAAGTAATGGCGTGCTGGCCGCCTTTGGAACTGCGTAAATTAATATCCAGTTGGTTCAATGCCGAGCGTTTACCGGGCTTGAGGAGCAATTCAGAACGATCAATCGTCAAGGTCGGGCCGACCACTGTCTGCGGGCGGCTGACTTTTATCCGCACCTGTTCGCCCGGCCAAGGCCGCCATTCAGGCAGCCACTGTCCCTGTGGCTGTTGATGATGAACCACGCTGATGCCGCTTAATTCAATATGCCAGATTGGGCTGATATCGGCTTTCCATACTTCCATCCAGCGATCCGTTGCGGCGGCGGTTAAATTGATCTCATCCGTTTTCGCTAATATCGACTGCCATGACATTACCCGCTTATTAGCCGCCATATTGACTAACACGCGGTTGTCTTTAACGCGAATATGTTCAGTTGTGACCGACTCGCCTTTCAGCAACGGCAGCTCTAAAACAATAGGCTCTCGCCCCGAATGCAAGCGCCTGACTCGGGTGGTCAATCGCCAATCCAAACCAAAGCGCAGGGTTTTTTCGACTTGTATGAACGGCGGCAATGATGTCGGCTCCAGGGTTTTATGTTGCCGCGCTTGTTGTTTAATTCGGGTGAAACGCAATTGATCATCCACTGAACCGTTTTCATGCAGCCCTTCCATTTGCCAACCTTTTACGTCGGCCTGTAATTGATGCGGCTTCAAGGGTAAAGGCAGCGTAAATTGATAGTGAGGCGGATTATAGCCTTGCAACTCAATACGGTGTATGCCGGGTTCAAGCATCAATAACAAGGTTCCCTGCGAATCGCGAATGATTTGCTGAGAAACTTTGCCGTTGATCAGGATGCGCTGCGGCATCCACAGATTGACCCGCGCCGGTAGCGGAATAGCCGTATGTTGCTGACTATGCGCCTCCAGCACAATAGTCGTTTGGCGTTCATCAAGCCGTAGTCGCATCTGCGAAATTTGCGCGCAAGCAGGCAGACATTTTGGCTTTTTCAACAGTCGCTGTTGCAATTGATCAAGCAGCGCTTGATCAGGATAAGCCGCAGAGCTGTTTTCAGCAGGCATGATTGCCAAGAATATAAGCAGCAAGCCGCTAGCGTTTACCGGTTTAAACTTCCATCTCTCATTAATCAATCCCAACATCAGCAGGCTAAGCACGATCACTAATACCACTCTCAGCAGATTCAGCCATAACATTGCGCGGGGTGATAAATACCATAGGCTTAGCTCTTGATCCGGGCTAACCAAGCCGTTCCAGCTTAAAATATGACGTTTCCAACGCCACTGCGGTATACCGGAACCGGTTTGAATATTGGCGTTCGGATCTATCTCGCTGATTTTTCCTGCTCGCTTAATTGCATCCGAGGCCTTGATAGGGGCAGAACTGGTTATGCCCATTAGGTTTCTGACTTTAGCGCGTTTTGAAACCACCGCTCGCTGTGCTTTGTCAGCCTCCATTTCAACCTCATCATCAAAAACTTCGGCGGGTTGACTGAAATGCGGGGTAGCGCTTAGCTCCAATTGCGGATATAAGGCAATCCGGACTTGATTGATTAAAAACGGAATAACGATAATCAACAAGCTCACGCTGCAACCATATTGATAAAATTTAATAAGCTGTTTAAAGCGGCCTTGCGGAATCACCCGCAATAAGGCCGTCGCCAGCAATAAATTTAACCAGATAAAAGCCGGGGCGTCAGTTTCATGCCAGATCAGCGCCAAGGTGATTAAAGCCAAAACGCCCCAACCGGCTCGCCACAACCTTGCGGTGGCGAAAGCGGCGATCAGCACTAAAAATAAATCCAGCAACGTCCAGCGGGTCAGCCAACTCTCAGGGCTGTTATCCGTTCCGCTGACGGCCAGCAAGCGCCAGCCCGGCGGTAAATTCAATTCCATCCGCACATTTTGAAAATTTTGCCGCCAGCCGAGTGCGGAAAACTGATCAATATCGCCGCCGAGACGACTATCGGCGGTCATCGTTAAACGTCCTTTACGCACTTCCACGCCTTGCGCCCCGGTTTGCGGATTCACTGTAATCAACTGTCCTAAGCCATTGATTTTTACTTGCCCCAAATTAGTTTCCGGCTTACTATCCAGCCGCCAATTGCGGGTCATGGTTCCGCTGACTTGATCTTGCGCGCTGTAACCCTGTCCATCAAAATCCAACCACAAAGCGCGTTTTAGACTCAATTGGTTGGGTTCCGGGTCGGGGTTGCCGCGCCTAATGACTTTGAATTGCATGGTTTGGCCTTGCTTCAGCCAATAAGCGGGAATGTTTCGCCATTGCGCTGGCGTATTGGTCTGGCTCGGGTCGATAGCGGTCAAATTTTCAATTTCAACCAAGCGTTGATATGGCATCGCCTGAAATGACCAAATTTCTTGCCCCGGCCAGTTTTTATCGGCAATATCCAGACTTAATGCATTCAGTTGCTTGGGATGTCGGGCATGCAATTCTATATCCCAATTTCCGGCTTTCACTTGCACTCGTAATTCGCCGTTGGCTTCAACACGCGCCGGTAAAGACGATTTTAAAGCGAACGGAATAAAGTCCTTTAATAAGGCATGGGGCAGCGCAATTTCCCTTTGCTCCCCTGATACTTTCAACCTCATCAAGGTGATAAGCTGCAAAGGCGCGTCATCCTGAATTTTGCGAAAAACTTGCAAATCAAGTTTGTTGACGGGTTTTGAAGTTTGCTTGCCGACTGTTTGCTGATTTAACCACAAAACGCCGTTTTTAATGCTGTAATCCTGCTTGGCGACGCCGTTGACTGTTAAATCCAGCAATCCGGTTGCTGGCGGCAAAGTGATTTTTTTGGGCGATTGTAACCAATTAAAATCGCCCGCCAAGGTATATTGTCCCGGCTTTAGATAGACGACAGGCTGCCCGTTTCGCGACCCGACTTGAATTTTTTCGCCATTCGCCGTCACCTGTTGCGGCCAATTTTGCTGGTCGCCCGGTAAGCTTATCCAGGTTTCTTTATAAAGCGTCCAGCTTTGTTTAAATTGACCGTTTTTATTATCTAAGATTAATTGTAAAGACCCCGACCAACTGCATTGCTTATTTTTATATTGGTTGAATAAAAACGGACAATGAATATCCGGATAATCCATCAGCACCCAATCCGTCCACGGCTTGAGCGGCTCCGGCAGTTTGTCGGTTAATGCGCTGGCATAATGAGTAAAAAACGCCAAGATCAGTAAACAAATGACTCGAATCATGGTAACACTCCGGCTGCTGGACTTTACTTAGGACTGAGAATTTTATAAAACTCAAAACTAACTTGTACTAAAGCATAAGAATCGCTAAAGCTTTTCTAATCTTTTTGTCCAGCTTCTACGTTGCCTACATGGATGTAGGTAAGGGGCGTGAGCAGGAGCGGAAGCTTTGTGGAAATAGTTACATAGCTTGCTATGCGCCTATTTCCACGCCTTGAATCTGAACAAAAATCCTACGCTAGTTTCGAGTTTTATTTCATCCTCAGTCCTTATAATGTTGCAAACAAATATATTAAGCAATATCCTACGCCTTTCCAATTGAATTCGCGCGGCATTATCAACTCATCAAGTGCTTTGAAATTGATGAATCAATACTTCGCATCGTTGATCGCGACTCGGAATATTATAAAAACACAGGTATACACATGATCGGAACCATAGAAAACTACAACGAAGAGAGCCAGTCAGGCATTATTGAATATGAAGAGGAGCAATATGCCTTTAATTTGGCGCAATGGACTTCAGAGGAAGCGCCGAAAACAGGCGACACCGTCGATTTTGATGAAGACGAGGGGCAAGTGACCGAAGTCGGCATTGCCAGCGCTTATCTGGCCAAAAATACGCTTAAACCAGTTAAGAAAAAATGGGTTGCCTGTACCTTAGGCTTGATATTAGGTTTGGTCGGGGCGCATCGCTTTTATTTGGGTTATTGGGGATTCGGCATCGCGCAGATTGCAGTCACCTTGATTACCGGCGGATACGGCGTTATGTGGGGGTTAATTGAAGGCGTATTAATCGGCACAGGGCATATTTATAAAGACGCTAAAGGTCGCCCGTTGAAATAAGGTAAAAACATCTTCGGACTTCCAACTTTATTGGCAATAAGTACCCGTGCAAAATTAATCTAACACTTTGTAGAATGAGTAAAATAGAACACAATCCTATCGTAGGTTGCGGGTGAGGCGCGAACCCCAACAGTGTGCATAAAATTGTTGGGGTTCGCGCCTCACCCACAACCTACTCAAGTTATACAAAAAAATGTTAAATTAATTATGCTTGGGTACTTACTTGGGCGCTTAAACATCGTTTAGGAACGGGGATAAAATTTCAGGGTCTTAATATTCTCAAGCAACAAATAAAACGCAGGGACTAAAAATAAAGTAATAAAGGTTGCAAACATCACCCCGTAGGCCAGTGACACCGCCATTGGAATTAAAAATTGCGCTTGCGTATCGGTGCTGCTCATCATCGGCAGCAGGCCAAAAAAAGTGGTTACAGAAGTCAGCAGGATAGCCCGAAATCGAGCCTTGCCGGCTGCCGCCACCGCGTCGAATAAAACTGCCCCGGCGCGTCGGCGGCGGTTGATATAATCCACCAACACCAGGCTGTCGTTCACCACCACCCCGGTTAAGGCCAACATGCCCAACACGCTCTGAATAGTTAAATCCATCCCTAAAAGCAAATGCCCGATTACCGCGCCGATTAAACCGAAGGGGATAACCGACATCACAATAAAAGGCTGTGAATAAGATTGAAAGGGAATCGCCAGCAAGGCGTAAATCGCAAATAACACCAGCGCCAGCCCCACCGCCAGACTGCTGAACGATTCCCGCATTTCCCGCGCTTCGCCTTCTTCCTGATAACGCAGATCGGGAAAATCCTGTAACATCTCCTTGATATACAAATTCATTTCTTGTTGCAGCACCGGCAGCTGCACTACTTTTTGATCGACATCGGCAGTCACATGAATGGTGCGGTAACGTTCGGAACGATTAATCACCGCTGGCGCACGGTCGATGCGAATATCCGCCACTTCCCGAATCGGCAGTTCCACGCCGTCGGGGGTGAGAATTTTCATTTGCTCCAGATTAGCGAACGATTGCCGCTCGGATTTCGGATAACGCACGTAGACTTTTACTTCTTCGCCATCGCGCTGCATACGTTGCACTTCCATGCCATGAAAGGCGCTACGCACCTGATAGCCCAAATCGCGACTGCTCATCCCCAGCAGTTCGCCTTCCGCTTTAAGGCTCAGCTGAATTTGTTCTTTGCCCTGTGAAAAGTCATCGCCTATATCAAATACGCCGGGATATTGCGCTAATTGTTTCTTAATCAGAGCGGCCGCCTGATTCAACTCTGCGAAATCATCTCCCTTCAGCATAAAATCGACGACATTAGAGGGTCTGAAAATCGAGGCGCTGAACGTTAGTTTTTTTGCGCCGGGAATCGAACCTACGTTATCTCGCCACTCGCGCGCCAATTCCGGACTGCTGACCGGGTGCGTCCGCATTTCCTGAGGAATAATTTCAAATTTGACATTACCCTGATGGGGTTTCAGCCCCATCCGCGTACTGCCTTGAATACTCACCGTGGAATACACATCGGTAATAATGGTCTCGCCGGGAATTTCGCTGTTATACTTTTGTTTGAGCTTCAAGGCTTCCTTTTCAATGCGCTCAATATGGCGGCGGGTGACTTCGTAAGGCGTTCCCGCCGGCAAGGTCAACGACATGCGCACCACTTCGCTTTGTACTCGTGGGAAAAAGGTAAAGCGTATCCAACCGCTGAAAATCAGACTGGCCACCACCAGCATTACGCTGAAAAAAATCGCCAGGGTTAAGCCGGGTCGCCGTAAAGCGCGATGCAACAGCGGTTGATAAAAGCGTGAAATAAATCGCGACAAGCCGCGATCAACCGCCAATTGCATACGACTCAACCAATTATTCCCTTGCATCGGCTTTAAATGCTTTAAATGCGCCGGTAAAATCAATTTCGTTTCCACCAGCGACAGCAGCAATACCGGTATCACAATCGCCGGTATCATGGTGAACATTTTGCTGCGCGCGCCTTCCATCGTCATTAGCGAGGCAAAGGCCACAACTGTCGTCAATACCCCAAAAGTAACAGCGGTGGCGACTTCCTGCGTTCCCTTGATGACCGCCTCAGTGCCGTCTTCATCTTCAGCCAGATGTTTATAGATATTTTCGCCAGTCACAATGGCGTCATCCACCACAATGCCCAACACCATAATAAAAGCAAACACGCTGGTGTAATTAATGGTGACATCAAAAATCGGCATAAAGGCAAAAGCGCCGATCACCGAAACCGGTATTCCCAGCACCACCCAGAAAGCCAATTGCATGCGCAGGAACAGGGTTAGCACCAAAAAAACCAATAACGCTCCTTGCATGGCGGTATTCACCAAAGAAGTAATCCTGCCTTTAATGTATTTGGAGCGATCGCGCCAATAACTTAATTCCACGCCGGGCGGCATCTTCGCCTGCGCTCTCACAATGTAATCTTTAACTTGTTGGGCGATGTCTATAGCATTCTGTTCGCCTAATCGGTAGACCTCAATCATCACCGCCGGTTTGCCGTTGTAACGCGATAAAATCGGCATTTCTACAAAACCATCGCGAATGTCGGCAATCTCCCCCAGTTTTAAGCGGGTTCCATCGATATTGCTGCGAATGTCGATTTCGGCAAAATCTTCACCGTGATACAACTGCCCCTGAGTGCGCAGCAAAAATTCCTGATCGCCAGCCTGAATCGCACCGGCCGGTAAATCAATAGATGATTGGCGGATGGCTTCGGCAATATCAAAAAACTTCAGGCCATATTGGCGTAGCTTTTCTTCAATAATCTCAATGGAAATTTCAAAGGGTCGGATTCCGGTGATATCCACTTGCGTGATGCCGGGCAAATCGACGATCTGATTACGGACTTTATTGCCCAATTCGCGCAGCTCCATTTCCGGCAAATCGGCGCTGACCGCCACCGTAATCACTTCAAAGCGCCGCGATATCACCCCCACTTCCAGATTCTCCACCTCATCAGGCAAGCTGTGGATGGTATCCACCCGCGATTGAATATCGGCCAGCACCTCGCGATAACCATAGCCGTCGGCGGTCTGCATGGTCACCGAGCCGCCGCCTTCATTGGCGGTTCCCCGCAATTCAGTGATCCCCGGCAAATCATAAATCACTTCTTCAATGCGGCTGACCACTGATTTTTCAATATCTTCCGGGGTGCCGCCCGGATAAGTGAACTTTACAAACAAGCGACTGCGTTCATACTGCGGCGAAGACTCTACCGGCACCTGACTCTTTAAAATATAAAGGCCGCTGAGGACAATAAAGCCCATCAGCAAATTGGCCGCGACCCGGTTACGGGCAAACCAGATGATTAAACTATTCATAGTTTGACAAAAATTGATTCATGAAAATAGCGGTTTATGGCAAAATAAATAAAAACACTGAGTTATAAAATTCACGTTCCTAAGTACGCTGGATATGAAATGACCGTAAATATTCATACAGGTGTTGTCGAAGGTAAATTTCCCAAACGGGCATTGCGCCATGTTCTTGAGTGGTATGAAATACATCGAGAAGAATTGATTGAAAACTGGGCGCTTTGTCAAAACAATGAAGCTCCAAAACCAATTGAACCATTGGAGTAATAAAATATGTTTCTTCATGTCACAGATGCAAAATATTTGGAAGATTATAAAGTAAAAGTTACTTTCAATAATGGCCGAGAGGGAGTGGCGGATTTATCCGGCGCTTTAAAAGGAAAACTATTTGAACCATTAAAAAACAAAAAGTTATTTTCCAATCTGACGGTTGATAAAGAACTCGACACCATTGTTTGGGCAAACGGGGCGGATTTAGCGCCTGAATTTATTTTTTTTCAAGCATTTAAGAACGAGCCGGAGCTTCAACAACAATTTAAAGAATGGGGTTATGTCAATTAATAGCTCACGCCCCGCCATATAAATAATTGATAAATCGGGGCGCAGGCTTTAGCCTACGCCCCAATGAGTATTTTGCATATAGCTTCCTGGTTTTTCGCTACCCGGAAGATCTTTCATTAGCTTTTTGCTGTCTTTTTTCGCCCGGCTTACCCGATCTGCCGCCCGCTCGCTCACCGCCTTTTCCCGGTTCGCCGGCAATCTGTACTTCCGCATTATCCGCAGCAAACGGTACATAGGTGGTGCAAATTTTATCACCCGCCTGCAAACCTTCACGCACGAATAAAGATTGCTCGGTTTCCCAAATTACGTCAATGCTTTTTCGCTGCAAACGGTTTTCAGCGTTGACCAGCATAATCAGATTATTGCCCTGCACTGCGCTGCGTGGAATGGGATAAATCTGTTGCAGCGTTTTACCGGCAATGGAAACATTAACGAACTGACCGATTTCCAGCGGCGGTCGCTCATCGGCATGGCGTTGATAGGGATTATCCACCTGCACAATCACAAACACCTGGCGGGTTGCCCGGTCTACGCTGCCCTCGGTGCGCACCACCCGACCTTGCCATTGATATTGGCGTCCGGCAATCCGCGCCGAAACTGTCGCTTTCGGCTGCTGCTCTCCGGCTTCTTTATCGCCCCGATACAAACGCGGCAAATCAATCATCGCCCGTTGCCGCTCGCTAATCGGCAAGCGGATTTCCACATAATCAATAGCGAACAATTTCGCCAATTGATTACCCGGCGAGACATACTGACCGATATCGACAAACTGTTCTAGTATTCGCCCGGCATAAGGCGATTTGATTTGGGTGCGCTTCAGGTCCAGTTGCGCTTTTTGCAATTGCGCCTGCGCGGAATCCACCCGTGCGCTGGCTCTAGCCAATTGCGGCTTATGCAGCACCAGATCAGATGGTTTTTCAGTTCTGCCCA
>SPJK01040604.1_pt1 | contig 17387 bp, 14 predicted proteins | sample 3741771 | NCBI WGS metagenome assembly SPJK01 (sample SAMN10925997, study PRJNA522277) | cold seep metagenome | isolation source: Elba SIP-enriched marine methane seep metagenome, extraction at timepoint T2 | place: Italy: coast of Elba, Mediterranean Sea
TGGCCATTCGGGTCGAAGAAATAGATCGATTTGAAGATCGTATGATCGACCGGGCCCAAGACATCGATACCGCTTGCTTCCAAGCGCGCCTTTATCTCCGTCTGCTCTTCCAAACTATCGACTTTAAAGGCCAGATGCTGCACCCATCGGGGCGTGTTCCGATCGCGTCCCATCTTTTCCTTCGTTGGCAATTCGAAGAAGGCAAGGATGTTGCCGCCGCCGGCATCCAGGAACACATGCATATAGGGATCGGGCTCTTTGGTGGACGGCACTTCATCCTCGGCGATTGCGAGAATGAAGTCCATGCCGAGGTATTTGCCATACCACTCCACCGTTTCCTTCGCGTCTTTGCAGCGATAGGCAACGTGATGAACGCCAGCCAGGGGCATGGATCAACCCTCCTCGTCACTTGTTTTTAGAACACCCCGTTCAATTTGGTCGCGTTCAATGGATTCGAACAATGCTTTGAAGTTTCCTTCCCCAAAGCCATCATCACGCTTGCGCTGAATAAACTCAAAGAAGACCGGCCCCAGAAGCGTTTGAGAGAAGATCTGGAGGAGGAGGCGCGGGTCCCCATCTTCTGTAGATCCATCCAGTAAGATGCCACGGGAACGAAGCTCTTCAACAGGCTCACCATGGCCCGGCAAACGCTCGTCCAGCATTTCGTAATACGTATCAGGCGGGGCGGTCATCAACGGCACGCCATTCGCTTTCAGTCGGTCGAGGCAGCTTAGAAGATCGTCACAAGCAAGCGCGATATGCTGAATACCCTCGCCATTAAAGGCCATGAGAAACTCTTCGATCTGACCGGTTTGGCCGGAAGCCTCCTCATTCAATGGGATGCGTATCTTGCCATCCGGTGCGGTCATGGCCTTAGACGTCAATCCGGTATATTCGCCTTTGATGTCGAAGAAGCGGATTTCCCGGAAGTTGAACAGTTTCTCATAATAATCCGCCCAGAACGCCATGCGCCCGCGATAGACGTTGTGGGTCAGGTGATCCAGCGTGTGAAAGCCACATCCGACAGGCTGCCTATCGGCACCATCCAAAAAATTGAAATCGATATCATAGATGGCAGACCCATCGTCATACCGGTCAATCAGATAGATCGGCGCGTTACCAATGCCTTTGATCGCGGGGAGTTTTAGCTCCATCGGGCCGGTTGGAATGTCGATTGGCTGAGCGCCTCGTTCCAACGCACGATAATAGGCTTTATGCGCGTCGCGCACCCGAAAGGCTAACCCACAGGGGGAGGGGCCATGCTCCTCTGCGAAGTAGGAAGCGAGGCTGGTCGGTTCACTATTGACGATAAAGTTGATGTCCCCTTGGCGAAACAGCTTCACGGCCTTGGAACGATGGTTGGCAATATGGGAGAACCCCATCATCTCGAAGATGGGTTCAAGGACATTCGGCTCAGGGGATGCGAATTCGACGAACTCGAACCCGTCCAGGCCCATGGGATTTTCGAACAGATCAGGCATTGGTCACTCCTCCGCCTAAAGAATATTGATGGAATAGGCTTGTCAGTCAGACAAGATCCATCGGCGGCGCGCAGGGGCGGCCGCGAGTACTGTTCGAAAGGCATTGGGCGATGCAGAGATGCATGAAGTCCTCAATTTGCCCGGCATGTTTTGTCGGGTTGCAAAACGTATAGACCGGTTTCGCGCCGCGGTCTATGGCGCGTTTCGGTGCCGAGAAGATGGCGCAGGCTATTGCGGGGAGGATTATTCTGCCTCTTCAGCAAGCAACTCGGCGGCCTGTATCCCCGTCATATAGGCCCCATGCGTTGTTGCTGAAAAGTCGAATATTGTGTGCTCACCACAAAGGAATAGCCGATCCTCTATCGGGTCCGCCAAATCATTGGCAGTGGATTTCCGTGATCCCGCCGTTGGATAGGAATATGCCCCAAAACTATAGGGATCCGTCGCCCAATGAGTTGCCAAGACCTGCGTAGGAGTTCCGACGTCATCTTCCCAAACGTTCCGCAGCACTTCCAAGGCGTCTTCCGTCATTTCTTCATCGGTCATCTTATCGGCTATCGGCGAATAGGCGCCGACGGAGAGGCCAAGCAGGATATTCTCATCTGAGAAGGTTCGGTAGTTGAGCCAGTAATTCCAACGGCCCTTGGGCTCCGTCATGATGCCGAAATATTGTGTTTCGATATCCCAGAACGGCTCCTCAAATTTCAACGCGAGTTTCGTGACGCTTCCGAAACCAAGCTTGTCGATATTATCCTGATGGTCATCGGGAAGCGGTGGGTCAAAGGCAATGGATCCGGCCTTTAGAACGCCTAGCGGGACTGAGCAGATGCAGTAATCCCCTTCAATCGCTCCCTGGGCCGTGCTGACGGTAACACCGTCATCGCCATATTGAATAGCGGATACAGGGCTTGATAACCGAATATCCAAACCGTCTGCCAGCGGCTTCAAGATCTCGTCATAGCCGGTTGTGACGACAACATCGGGCAGATCGAAAACGTCATCATCATCATGCAGGACTGCAGAGACATCCTCTATCGGCGCGCCTTTGGAAAACTCGGTATAGGCGGACAGGGCCCAATAGACGCCGGGGTCACTCAAGGCGCTGGGGCGAAGGTCCTTCAACGCCCGGGCCAGGCTGCGCCGGTCATTCAGTTCCAACTCGGAATCAATGTGGGTTAGGGCACTTTCCCAATCGTCGTTGATATCTTCCAGATCCTCTTCGGAAATCTCTTCACCATCCAGATCGAAGACAACCAGATTGTCATCCTCGGTAACGACATATTCCGAACCGACCGCATCGGCGAGTTGCTTGGATGGATTCTCTTGGGAGGGGCCGTGGATCCAGCCGGCACCAACCTCGAAGGGAGGGCCCATGGACCAATCCGTATAAAGACGCCCGCCGATCCGATCACGCGCTTCGACAACGATTACTGTCGCCCCTTGTTTCTTGAGAGAGTTTGCGGCAGCCAGACCTGACAGACCGGCCCCAACGATAACGACCGTTGTCCCCTCCAGCGCGGCTGCTCTGGCGCGCCCCAATGGTGTCGCTATGAATGCGCCCGACGCCATCAAAGCTGCTTTCATAAACCAACGTCGCGAAAACCGTGGAGCGTTCATTAGTGATCCTTTCTGCAAGCCGGTTGACCAGCTTATCTTTGCACATTGGAACGCTAACACAGATTGGGAGCGGGCGAAACGAGCCGATTGCGTGCATGAAGATTTGCTCATTCGCGTGAATTCGGGTAGGTGTCCGCATCATCTTTCCGCGCCCTTAAAGTCAGGGACAGACATGCCGGACAAAATTCTGATTATCGACTTCGGATCCCAGGTAACGCAGCTGATTGCGCGCCGGGTCCGGGAAGCTGGGGTGTATTGCGAAATACATCCCTTCAACGCCGTTACCTCTGAAACGATCCAGAAGTTCCGACCGAAAGGCGTTATCCTTTCTGGCGGGCCGGCTTCGGTCACGCATGAGGATACGCCACGGGCGCCGGATGGCTTGTTCGCCATGGGATTGCCGGTGCTCGGGATATGTTATGGCCAGCAGACGCTGTGTCATCAGCTGGGCGGCGAGGTGGTTAACTCAGATCATCACGAATTCGGAAAGGCCGAGCTGGAGATTGTCGAAGACTGCGATCTCTTCAGTGGCATCTGGGCGCCGGGCGACACGCCACAGGTTTGGATGAGCCATGGCGATCGCGTGAATGCCATTCCAGAAGGCTGTCGGGTTGTGGCCCGCAGTGAGGGCGCGCCCTTCGCGATCTTCGCGGATGATGATCGGCGTTTCTATGGCGTCATGTTCCATCCGGAAGTGGTTCATACGCTGGATGGTGCGAAACTGCTGGGCAATTTCGTGCGCCATGTCTGTTACTGCAAGGGCGACTGGACCATGGCCGCTTTTAAGGATCAGGCGATCCAGGCGATCCGGGAACAGGTTGGTGAAGATGGCCGCGTGATCTGTGGCTTGTCCGGCGGCGTGGATAGCTCTGTCGCTGCGGTTCTGATTCACGAAGCGATTGGCGATCGTCTGCAATGTATTCTGGTCGATCACGGCCTGATGCGGCAGGGGGAGGCTGATCAGGTGGTGGAGCTTTTCCGCAACCACTACAACATCCCATTGGTGCATCGCGATGCCTCTGAATTGTTCCTCGGCGCGTTGGAAGGCGTGGATGATCCGGAGCGTAAGCGCAAGATCATTGGTGGCTTGTTCATCGATGTCTTTGAGGAAGAAGCCTATAAGTCCGGCGGTGCGGATTATCTGGCCCAAGGCACGCTCTATCCAGATGTGATTGAAAGTGTGTCCTTTGCCGGTGGCCCTTCGGTCACGATCAAGTCGCATCATAATGTCGGCGGCCTGCCTGAGCGGATGGATATGCAACTGGTCGAACCGTTGCGGGAGTTGTTCAAGGATGAAGTCCGTGCGCTGGGGCTGGAGCTTGGTCTGCCGGAAAGCATGATCGGCCGCCATCCATTCCCCGGACCCGGCCTGGCGATCCGTATTCCGGGCGGTGTTTCAGCGGATAAATGCGATATTCTGCGCAAGGCGGATGCGATCTATTTGGATGAGATCCGCAATGCTGGTCTGTATGACGAAATCTGGCAGGCCTTCGCCGTGCTGCTGCCGGTGAAGACGGTTGGCGTGATGGGGGATGCCCGGACCTATGATTTTGTCTGCGCCCTACGCGCTGTGACGTCGACCGACGGCATGACGGCGGAGAGTTATCCCTACGAACACGCTTTCCTTGCCCGTTGCGCGACACGCATCATCAACGAAGTGCGCGGCATCAACCGGGTTGTCTATGACGTCACGTCGAAACCGCCCGGCACGATTGAGTGGGAATAGTTGGCGGCCGCTAACTACTTGATTTAATTGAAAACCTGAATTGCACAGCTGTTGCACACGCAGCAAACTATTGCACACAGCAGCAAATTAAAGAAGAAAAAAGAGCAGCGAAAAGCAAACAAAAGAAGAAGGGTTAACGGTGATGATTGAAGGTATTTTGGCTGACAATTTATTTGATTTTATATTGGGTGGTTTAACTGGTTGGCTACTAGCGAGTGGTGGAAGCAAAAAACGGACAGGCGGTATAGTGGTGATTGTATTCTACGCTATGAGCACTATTGGCGTACAATTGGACGCTGAATATGTGACGGTTGGAGCTGCGGTACACGTAATTGCGTATTTGTTGGGTGGCGCATTGGCATTTGGAATAACTAAACGGTAGAAGAACAAAAAGGCGAGTGCGAGTGAGTAAAGCGGTTACAAGCTGTGTAGGTGAAACATACTTAACTTGTTGATATACAATAGAAACACAGCGTTTGAATTAAACGAATTTGAACACTAATGGTTACACAGCTGTTACACACAAAAAAATAATACAATAAAAACAAATAATTATAGCGTTGGTGCTATTGAATGGGAATAGTTTTTTCGCGACTTTTTAATAGAAGCAGCTTTGTTGCTGGTTGGTGTCTTATAGCATTGTGAACGAGACGTGCCTCGGCGGTTGATCAGTGGGCGCGCTATCATTTTATTTCTTGCCGTTTGTGTCATTGATTCAAACGCTGGCATCAGAGCAGGGTCGGGGAAGGAACAACGGTGATGTTCCGCCTGCCAAAATCCTGAAATTGATCCGGCAGAAAAGGACAGGTTGTTCTTTTAAGGGTAGGTGACTGATACAGGTGTGTGGCTGTTACGGCCATGTGGCTGGGAAGCAGGGATTCGAACCCCAATTGCCCGGACCAGAACCGGGAGTAATAACCGTTATACGACTTCCCAACAGTCGTGACCGCCGGAATGTGTCGGCGGGGCGGTGTTTAGTCCAATCCAGCGGGGGCCGTCAAGCCGGCAAACGTCCGTTCGTTTCGTCGAGATGCGGCCTCTTCGCTTAGGGGGTGCAATCCCAGTCGGGACTGCTACACTAATATGAAGAACTGAAAACAAACGGATATGCCCTGGCCTCGGCTAGGCTGCCGGAGAACGGGGATGATTGGGCGTTTCAATGGAACAGCCGGGAGGGTCTGGGCGACGGTCGTCCGTACAGGATAGGCCGGCTGCAAGGGCGACAGGCTCGCGGCCTGTATCGGCTGACGGGCCCCATTCGGATTCGGCCCCTATGATTCCAGATTTCAAACTAAGGGATGATGTCGGACGTCACGGTGGGGCCGAGGCGACGGATGGCCCTGTCTATGCTGCCATAGATCTCGGTACCACCAATTGCCGCCTTCTGATGGCGCGGCCCGGACGCGACGGTCCCAATGTCATCGATAGTTTCTCCCGCGTAGTGCGCTTGGGGGAGGGGTTGAACCAGACGGGGCGACTGTCTGAACCGGCGATGCATCGGGCTGTCTCTGCCTTGCGTGTTTGTGCGAAGAAGCTGAAGGCCACGCCGATTGAAGGCCTCCGCGCCGTTTCGACTGCCGCCTGCCGCAAGGCTGACAATGGCGATAGCTTCCTGAAACGCGTCGCGGCAGAGACCGGGCTGAAGATTGAGACCATCTCGCCGGAAGAAGAAGGGCGCCTGGCGCTTAAGGGATGCCACTTTCTGGTAGAGCCTGAAACCAATCATGCCTTGTTCTTTGATATTGGTGGCGGCAGTACCCAGGTCGTTTGGATGGCACTAGGCGGGCCGGAGGGTGATGCACGGATTGAGGGGCTGATCTCCGTTCCCTTTGGCGTTGTCGGTCTGTCAGAGCGGTTGGGCGTGGATTGTGTCGACGATCAGGCTTTCGAAGAACTGGTCGCCGAAATCCGTGATCCTCTGTCGGGGTTCGAGCGCGAGCATGGGATTGTCGAGACGATGGCGGCCCGGAAGACCCAGATGATTGGGGCGTCTGGCACGGTGACAACGCTTGCCGCGTTGCAATTGGATTTGCCCCGATACGAACGCTCTGTCATTGATGGCGCTACGTTGAATGTCGACACGGTTTGGCGGGAAACGAGTCGTTTGAGAAATATGGACCGCGCCGCGCGGCGGGCGATTGGCTCTATTGGGCCGCAACGGGCCGATATGATTGTTGCCGGTTGCGCGATCCTGACTGCGATCTGCCGGCAATGGCCGGCGTTGGAGCTGAAGGTCGCCGACCGCGGCGTGCGGGAGGGGATTTTGATAGACCTGATGGGCGCCGACGGGCATTTGGATGGATCCGACGTATGAGTACAGGTAAAGGGCGCAGTGGTCGCCAAACGGGCCGGAAATCATCCGGTAGTAAGTCTTCTGGCAGTAAGTCTTCTGGCAGTAAGGCATCTGGCAGCAAATCTTCGGGCAGCAAATCTTCCGGTAGTAGATCATCGGGCGGGAAGTCCTCGAGTGGTAACTCATCGGGCGGCAACCCGGGCGGCATGCGCAATGTCTCCGACGGGCGGGCGCCGAAGGTTCGAGTGAAGACGGCGAAAGGACGCAAGCTTTCCTCCACTCTTTGGCTGCAGCGGCAGTTGAATGACCCTTACGTGGCCGAAGCCCGACGGCTTGGCTATCGCGGGCGTGCGGCGTTCAAACTGGCGGATATCGATGATAAGTATCAGTTGCTCGGCAAGGGTGCGCGGGTAGTCGATCTTGGCTGTGCGCCCGGTGGTTGGTTGCAGATCGCTCGTCAACGCTGTGGCGCCAAGGCGCATCTGGTAGGTATGGATTTTCTGCCCATGGAGGCGCTGCCGGATGTGGCCTTCCTGGAAGGTGATTTCATGGCGGAAGACGCGCCGGATCGCCTGCGTCAGGCCCTGGACGGGCGCGCCGATCTGGTGCTTAGCGACATGGCCGCCCCGACAACAGGGCATCCGCAGACCGACCACCTCCGCATCATGGCGCTTGCCGAAACGGCCTATGCTTTCGCCGCAGAGGTTCTTTCGAAAGACGGCGCCTTTGTCGCCAAGGTCTTCTCCGGCGGTGCCGAAAAATCGCTCCTAGACCTCCTGAAACGCGATTTCGCCCGCGTCCACCATTTCAAGCCCCCTTCCAGCCGCAAGGGATCGCCGGAAATGTATGTCATCGCGCTGGGATTCCGGGGAAGCGGGGCGTAGTGCGCCTACAAGTTTGTTTAGATAGGGTCAGAACAGTGGTTTGAAGGGTGGGAAGTGATCCGTATGAGATTATTGTTTGAGAGAAATGTTCGCCTAGCATCAGTTGTTTCACTATTGCTTCTGGCCGCGTGTCAAACGGCGGATGTCGGGGAAACTGCGTCGAAATCCGCCGGAATAAAAGCCAACAATGCGACAACAGTGCCATCGTCGGCTACGGAAGGCGTTGCCGGAACCGGACCGAAGCACCCAATGGACGGATCATGGTCGGTGAGGGTTGAAACTGTTGATATATTCGAGCCAGGCAGCATTTTTTGCACAATTGGTGAATATGGTGAGCAAGATTTTGTTGTCAGTGACGGGCTTTTCAGTGTCGATGTTCCATCGAACAAGCAGGGAACTATGAAGCTTTGGGGGGCGATGGAATACGGTGGCCTGGCGGAGGTCGACGTTTTCTTTACGGGAAATAAAACGAAGTTTACATTCGATCTCTCTTCCGGGAGCGGATCCCGTACGCGCACTGGGTCTTCCGGTTGGTGCCGCAATAAATTTACGTTCTCTCGTATTGAAGGCTAGATTTACGTTTTCAGTGCATTGACGATATGCACTTTTCCTCGTTTCTAATTGTTGGTGCCGGCCATGTTGCCCATGGTTCTCCATACGCCCTGTTCTCCCCACAACCCTCCCCACAACCCTCCAGGTGATACAAATGAACAAGACTGCCTTTCTTTGGGATGAGAAGTGTTTTTGGCATGGCGGGGGGAACTACGCGATGTTGGCGCCGGTGGGGGGCTTTGTGCAGCCCTTCGTATCAGGCGGGTTGCCGGAGGCGCCGGAGACGAAGCGGCGATTGAAGAACCTTGTTGATGTCTCGGGGCTGAAGGATGACCTGATCGAGGGATCGGCGCCGATGGCAACCTGGGAAGACTTGCTGCGCGTTCACCCGCAATCCTATCTGGAGCAGTTCAAGGCGCTGTCAGACGGCAATGGGGGAGAACTCGGACTGCGAACTCCCTTTGGTCCCGGTGCCTTTGAGATCGCGTCTTTGTCCGCCGGCTTGGCGATGCGTGCCGTGGCGGGCGTAGCGACGGGTGAGTTTGACAATGCCTATGCACTGTCCCGCCCGCCGGGGCATCATTGCCTGCCGGACTGGCCGAATGGTTTCTGCCTTCTGGCGAATATTGCTGTTGCGATTGAAGCGGCACAGGCAAGGGGATTGGCTAGCAAGGTCGCGGTGGTGGATTGGGATGTCCATCACGGCAATGGGACAGAGGCGATCTATTACAACCGGGGTGATGTTCTGACCGTCTCCATCCACCAGGACCGCTGTTACCCGCAAGACACTGGTAGTACCGACCAGACTGGGGAAGGCGCAGGGGCGGGCGCAAATATGAATATCCCCCTGCCGCCTGGCTGCGGACATGCGGTCTATCTGGATGTCATGGACCGCCTGGTCATTCCGAAATTACAGGCCTTCGAGCCCGAGATAATCATCGTCGCCTGTGGCTTCGATGCATCCGGTGTCGATCCCCTGTCGCGCATGATGTGCACCAGTCAGACCTTCCGCGACATGACAGAGCGTCTGATGGCGCTGGCCGATGGAAAGCTCGTCTGCGTGCATGAGGGCGGCTATTCAGAGCTCTATGTCCCCTTCTGCGGCCATGCGATGCTGGAAGAACTATCCGGCTCCCTCATCACCGTGGAAGACCCCCTTCAAAAACGCCTGACCGCCCAGCAACCCGACCAACAAACCGAAGACTACCAAAAATCCCGGGTGAGTGAGATGGTGGGCTTTTTCTCGACGTAATTCCCATGATGCTGTTTTCCTGAGGGGTGAGAAGGCGCTCATTCGTTTCTCGACCTCATTTGCTTTGCATTAAGCCGGAGTTTCAAATTTCAGGCCTCATTTGCAGTAAGATTAAAAGTATGTGACGGTTTTCAGATAAATTTGCAGTTCGGTTTCGTAGGTGCGGCAATTTCACCCCTATTTTTGCAGCCTGCGTCGAGGTTTTCGCTTGGCGTGGGGGAGAATCCGCATATAGTGCGCGCGCAACACCCCGAGATGAACTTCTCGCTTTTGACAGTCCTTCAGGAGATGTTGCGCCATGCCGGACACTGCCCCCGCCACCCCACTTCCTTCTATCGATGAACGCTTTCCGGAGGCTTTGACCTTCGATGATGTGCTGTTGCAGCCCGGTCTGTCGGAAGTCCTGCCGGCGACTGCGAACACAGGCACGCGGCTAACGAAGGAAATCGATCTCGGCATTCCGTTGATCTCTGCGGCGATGGATACGGTGACCGAGGCCAATTTGGCGATTGCGATGGCGCAGAATGGCGGCATCGGTGTGGTGCATAAGAACCTCAGCATTGACGAACAGGCCTCGCACGTCCGGCAGGTAAAGCGGTTTGAAAGCGGCATGGTCGTCAATCCGATTACAATTACACCTGATAAGACCCTGGCCGATGCGTTCCAACTGATGGCGGAGAACCGGATCAGCGGGATTCCGGTGGTTTCCAAACGCTCGGGCAAGCTGGCGGGGATCCTGACCAACCGGGATGTGCGCTTTGCCGATGACCCAACTACGCCGGTCAAAGAGCTGATGACCCGCCGGGGCTTGGTCACGGTAAGCGAAGGGGTGTCGCGGGAAGAGGCGAAACGGCTTCTCCACGCGCATCGGATCGAAAAGCTGCTTGTGGTGGATGAAGACAAGCATTGCGTTGGCTTGATTACCGTGAAGGATATTGAGAAATCACAGACCTTTCCGAATGCGTGCAAGGATGATCAGGGGCGCTTACGGGTCGCTGCCGCGACCGGGGTCGGGGCTGATGGTCTGGCCCGAGCGGAAGCACTGCTGGATGCCGGCGTTGATGTGATCGTCGTCGACACGGCCCATGGCCATTCACAAGGCGTGCTGGATCAGGTCAACCAAGTGAAGCGTCTGTCCAATTATGCGCAGGTAATTGCCGGCAATGTCGCAACGGGGGATGGGGCAAAGGCCTTGATCGATGCCGGCGCGGATGCGGTGAAGATCGGTATCGGCCCAGGCTCGATCTGCACGACGCGCATTGTCGCAGGTGTCGGTGTCCCGCAATTGAGCGCCATCATGGAAGCGGCTGAAGCCTGCCATGTGAAGGACATCCCGGCGATTGCCGATGGCGGTATTAAGTATTCCGGCGACCTTGCGAAGGCGCTGGCAGCCGGTGCGGATGCGGTGATGATCGGTTCTCTTCTGGCCGGCACCACGGAAAGCCCTGGCGAGGTGTTCCTCTATCAGGGGCGGTCCTACAAAAGTTATCGCGGCATGGGCTCAGCCGGTGCGATGGCGCGCGGCTCTGCGGATCGCTACTTCCAGGACGAGGTCAAGGATAGCCACAAATTTGTGCCGGAAGGTGTCGAAGGCCGTGTGCCGTTCAAAGGCCCGGTTTCCAACGTGTTGCACCAGTTGGTCGGCGGGTTGCGGGCTGCCATGGGCTATACGGGCTGTGGTACCATCCCGACATTGCATGGCGGCGCCAAATTCCGCCGCATCACCAATGCCGGCCTGCGCGAAAGCCATGTTCACGACATCACCGTGACGAAAGAAAGCCCGAACTACCAGCGGGAAGGCTGACGCGGGGGGCTAAAGCGCGCCCTCTAAAATCAACAGAGACCGTTTCGCGGCTTTGTGGGCGAAGGCGGCGGCTTCTTGGTAGTCGGCGTCTTCGTAGCAGGCGATGGCTTCTGCGATATTGGGGAATTCGATGATCAGGGTGCGCGTGGCGCCATTTGGTTCCACCAGTTCCGGTGCACGGGCAGTCTGGTTCACTTTGGCGCCGTATTTTTCCGCAATTGGCTTCCAGCGCCGGATGTATTCTTCCTGCGCTGCCGGGTCTGTGACGTCTGAGCCGAGGACGATCCAATAACCTTTCATGCCATTCTCCTAGTCTGAGGCGTCTCAGCGCTGTACGGCGCTGAGACCGTCGGCGCCATGTTTTTTGATCAAGTCGGCGATAAACTTTGTCCCAGTTATTTCTTCAATGAAGGATTTCAACCAGGCCGCGGCCGCTGTGTTCTTTCGCGGCGTACCGATGGCCTGTTGAACCGCCATGAACCGGCCATCCAGGATTTTGACACCCGGCATGCGATCCTCGCCCAGGAGCTTCGGACGCAAGGCCGCCAGAACGTCGGCACGGCCTTCCGAGAAATCTGCGAAGGAGGTTTCGTAGCTGTCAGATTGTACCAGCTCTGCGCTCTGAATATTGTTCTCCAGCCACAACCCATAAGCCGCGCGGCCCATAACAGCGATGCGGATTCCGGCGCTGTCCACTGCGGCGATTGAGGTGAAGGGTGATGCCTCCGGCACCAGATAGGTCGCTTCGATCTCGCAATAGGCATCGGTGAAGGCGATTTTCTCTGCCCGCTGCGGTTCCGCCCCAATATTACCGATATCCCATTCGTCAGCCTCTGCGGCATCGGCCAACGCACCAGGGTTGGGGTAGGGCACAAGCTTCAAATCGACCGATAGCCGGCGTGCAACCTCTGCCGCCAGATCAGGAGAAACGCCTGCCGGATCGCCTGCATCGGTCTGACCGGTGACCAACAGAAAATTCGACATGTTGATCCCAGCACGTAAGACGCCGTTCGGTGCGAGTTCGGAGCGGACTTCGTCAATGGACATAGAAACTTCCTTTGATCTAGGCGACAGCTTTTCCGCGCCGTTCTTCGGAATGTTCGATCGTCGTCTTCAACAGGCTCGCAAGATGTGGCTTCGGTTTGCAGGTCAGGATGATCTGATAACCAAAGAGGCGCGGCAAAAGCCGACAAGCCAACCCATTAAGCCATAGCAACATGCGCGAAAATCCGTTGTCGCCAAACGCCAGAGGCCAGGGCACAGGGGCGGCGCAGACTGAGGTGATTTCAAACCCGCGCTGGGCGAGCAATGCTTTTAGGCTCGCCAATGTCAACAGGCGCTTATGCGTCATATCCAGAATGCCGCGCTTCCCGTAGTTGAATTGACCGAAAAGCAGCGACAAGCGGGTCAGAATGAACGCAACATTGCCCGTCGACATGATGATATCGACATCGGTGTTTTCCTTGAACGCCTCCCGCATGCCATCGACGAACTCTTCCGGCTCCGCCAGATGTTCTATGACATCAAGCATGACGACGCTGTCAAAGGCGGCATAGTCGAGCTCGGGCAACCCCTCATCCAGGTTGCGGAGGTGAAACTCACTCAACGTGACCCCGTCGGCGAGGGGGAAGAGGTCGACGCCGGTGACCGTGCAGTCTTTCTCTGCCTCCAGATGGGCGGAAACATAGCCGCCAGCGCATCCAAGATCGAGGACGCGGCTGCCTTTTGCTACGCGATCAACGGCAAGCTGATGCGGGCTGCGAAAGCCGAATTTAGGTTTGTAGTGGGTGTTGCCTTCCAAAGTACCCGGTCGGCAATCGAACTTCTTGTCATAGAGTAATTCAACATCCTGAAGACGGGATTTCAGGACCGTGACAGTGACGTCGCCCGCATATTTCAACCCATTCACATGGCAGATCTCATCCCCGTAGTAAGTTGGGATCGGCAGTTCGGCGATCTTCAGCCCGGCCCGGAAAAACTGTACGATGATCTCTGTGTCGAAATGGAAGTCGTTGGTGTTCAGGTGATAGGGAACGCGGCTCAGTGCTTTGACCGAATATAACCGGTAGCCTGAATGGAATTCAGTCAGGTCTGAGCCCAGCACGAAATTCTGGAAACGGGTCAGAACTTTATTTCCGACATACTTGTAATAGGGCATGCCGCCCTTGAGCGCGTCTCCCGCCTCCATCATGCGGGAGCCGAAGACTGCGTCTGCGTTGCCATCCAAAAGCGGCTGGATCAGGTTTGGCAGTTCTTCTGGCGCATATTGACCATCACCATGAACAAGGGCGACAAAATCGAAGCCATTATCAGAGGCGAAGCGGTAGCCGATCTTCTGATTTCCGCCGTAACCCTGATTAACAGGGTTTACGAGGACGGTAATTGGAAAGCGGTGGTCCCCGGATTGTTGTGCCGCAATACCGGTTTCAAAGGTTTTGTCGCCGGACGCATCGTCGATCACCAGAACTTCGACATCCAGATGCTCTGAGATTGTCTCCGGTATGCGCGAGAGGACCCAGTCCAATGTTGATTCCGCGCGATAGGCGACAATGAAGATCAACAGGCGCTTACGACGCTCTTTCTTGGAGGCTTTTGGGGCGGTCGAACGGGCCCGGGGTTTCTTTGCGGGGGCGGTGTCCGCCATTGCTTATCCTTTCACGGGAGAACGCCGAAATTCAGCGTAGTTCGATCCCGATATCAGTTACTGTCGCGCATCCCTGTATCAGACCAGCGCGGTCATCGATCGGCGCGTAAACAATGGTGCGTTCACCACCGGGCGCCAGCCGAAGGCCATAACCGACCCGAACCGGGCGCGTCAATGATTCAAGCATTCTTTCCATCGGTTCAAAGCGGTGATCTGGCGCATTGAAAGAGAAAGCGACCAGGCGGCTGGATGACGCATCCATCTCTTGAATGAGTGCTTTTCGTGATGCTGCACCGTTCCGATCCAAAGGAGTCCCCGGACCAATCGCGCGAAAACTGTCTAGATTAGCGGCAAAGCGTAGTCGTTCCGGGCAGTCGAGATCGGCGCCGCGACTAAGCCAGCTTCGTCCCGATTGATAACCATAAAACGCTGTCCCGATGACTAACATCGCTAAGGTGAACGCGATGGCATCACGCATGGCGCCGGTTTTTGATACTGACATAGACTGAGCCATATTCGGCAGTCGAAGAAGATTCTGCAGCCTTGATACGAGCGGTCCTGTACCGGCTGCGGCAAGCGCGATCAGGAACCCGAATGTCGGTGCCGGGACGCGTGATTCTCCGCCATATAGAAAGGGCTGAGAGGCAAGGATCGCGCCGAAGGAAACTGTCAGCATTGCGGCGGTTCCCCTGTCACCGCGGCGCCATGCGATGATGCTGGCGACAAGGCCTGTCATGATCAGGAAGTAGCAAAGAAAACGAAGCGGCTTGATTTCGATGGAACGCAGAATCTTGAATTTGAATAAGTAGATCCCGATTTCCCGCACAGACCCGACCACCGCCGCCAAAGGGTGATCCAGTACAGCACTGACAATGATGTCCGCTTTCCGGGCGCTCATTTCAGCAGAAGGCAATTCTTCCAGACCTGGGTTGTCGAGATAAATCTGGCGCCAGCGAGTGACAGGAATGACATCCTCCTCAGACCTTTCTCCAAGAGCGAGCTGTCCTTCCACCACGGTTGCATACCAGGAATCTGCCGCGTTTACGAAGCCACCGGCACTGTCTGGGACGACCTCTCGCGTGATCGAGGAATTTGCCGCGAACAAGCCAATTATAAGAACGATCCCGGCGGTCGGTATCATAAATGACCGCGGTCTTGAAATGCCCAATCCCCAAATGCTCCACATCAGCAAGGTCGGCAGGATGAAGAGTGCGCCCATCCGCGTCAGCAGGGCGAGCGTCAGAATTGCGATCCCAATCAGAAACCCTTGCCAATTGCCGAACCTGGTCGCACGTAAGATCAATTGGGTCCCCAGTAAGCCGAGAAGAAAACCAGGAATCTCTGTCGAGATACCGCCGAGGTGATCTTGCCCATAATCTATTGCCATATAGGCGGCGATGGCGCCGGCAACAGGACCGAAACTGCGCCAGCAATCGGTGGCGAATAAGGCAATCGCCACGGCGAGCGCTGCGGCAAGGGGCCAGGTTGCGATCCGGACATCCATGTTTCCAAGATCAAGTAGACCGGCATAGAGAAGATTACTGATTACACGACCGCGCGGGGTCGCAAAATTTCCGTCGACTAGATAGGCGAAAGCCGTGCCTAAGAAATCGTCTGCGTCGCCAGTTTGGAAGCTTCCCCAGTCTACCCATCGCGTGAACAAGGCATGTTGGTCGAGAAGAGCCATGTAGAGGCCGACAAAGATGCCGATTGTGATGCCTAGAAAGACGGGGCCAAGAAAGACAGGGCCGAGCTGGTTTGCGCGCAGTGGCAGGAAACGCATTGAAGCCGCGATCACAAGGCCCGCAACAATCATCGGGACATTCAACATATAGAGTGCAGAGGCCCCTAGTACTTGCGCACCGATTAAGGCGGAGAGCACGAAACCACCCAGCGCGGCAATGACGACAGCAACATCAACGCGCGCGGTGTCTATGGTGCCTTGTGTGCTCACAGAACTTGTTCCCTGGCAGTATGAGTATCTGCAAATATGCGGGCTTCCTGCTGAACCAGAACTCGCCAATCCGGTATAGATTTCCCGAGAAGCATCGAAAGGCGTGTTGTATCAAGGCGGGAATTGGCAGGGCGCGTTGCGGGCGAAGGCCAATCCTTGGTCTCGATCTTGTCGATCTGTTGGACAGCGAGGGGAAGCCCTGCGGCGCGGACCTGGGCGACGGCTTCTTTAGCGAAACCGTGCCAACTTGTTTCTCCGGATGGGGCGGCGTGGAGGATCGACATGGCTGGAAACTGAGGGTCTGCGCGCATTTTCGCCAAGAGCTCCATACTTGTTTCCGCCAACCAAGCGGCTGACGTCGGTGCGCCAATCTGATCGGCGACACAGCGTAGTTCTGCTCTTTCACGGGCGAGCTTCAGGATCGTTGAGAAGAAGCACTTTCCAAGCGCGCTATAGACCCAGCTGGTCCGTAGGACGGCACCACGGGCACCGCTATCCAATACGGCTTGATCGCCGGCGGCTTTGCTTCGTCCATAGGCGTTCAGCGGGGCGATGTCCGCATCTTCCTGCCAGGGCGTGCCGCCCGATCCATCATAAACATAATCAGTCGAATAATGGATCAAGAGCGCACCGGACCGTGCTGCCCAATTGGCGAGTGTCTTCGGCGCGTCTGCATTAACCGCATTGGCAAGGGCAACTTCTTCCTCCGCACGGTCTACCTGAGTATACGCAGCGGCGTTCAATATGATATTGGGGGAAAGCTCCTCAAGGCGCGTGGAGAGCGCCTGCGGATCGGCCAGATCGACGTCGGATCGGTTCCAAACAATAGTCTTCCAAGAGGGATCGGCTGCCCGTCCTAAGGCGCTGCCGAGCTGGCCGGTACCGCCGGTAATCAGAACGACAGGCTTCATCACAAAATCCGTATCAGACAGAGTAGTGCGGGAGTTCATTCGACATATCCGCGAGGACTGGTGCCTCACGGTCTTTGTCATTTACCGGCCCCAGTTCGATTGGCCATGCGATCGCCAGCGCAGGATCGAAGGGATTGACGGTGCGCTCATCAGCAGGCGACCAGAAGGAAACGCTGCATTTATAGAGCACCAGCGTGTTGTCTTCCAAAGCTTGGTAGCCATGGGCAAAACCGGGGGGAACCCATAACTGCGTGCCGTTTTCTGCAGAA
>SPJK01029909.1_pt1 | contig 17386 bp, 16 predicted proteins | sample 3741771 | NCBI WGS metagenome assembly SPJK01 (sample SAMN10925997, study PRJNA522277) | cold seep metagenome | isolation source: Elba SIP-enriched marine methane seep metagenome, extraction at timepoint T2 | place: Italy: coast of Elba, Mediterranean Sea
ACCCTCAAGGCGAGGCCTGGTTCGATGGCGTTGAGCAGCGAGGATTTGCCAACGCCACTTTGGCCCGTGAAAGCGGTTCGGCTCGCACGAAGTCGGCTACGTAGGTGATCGACGCCAAAGCCGGTTTCCGCTGAGACCGGAATCACCGTGTAACCAAGCTGAGCGTAGACGCCGACCAAAGGGACAAGGTCGACCGGCTCGATAAGATCAACTTTGTTGACGCAAATGATAGGTTTGATTCCAGTCTTCTCCGCAGTCACAAGCAGGCGGTCAATCAAGTTCGGCTTGATACGTGGCTCCGCCGCCGAGGCGACAATTACAATCTGATTGACGTTCGAAGCGATCAAATGCTGACGGTTACGACTTGTTCGGCTAAGGACCCCTTCGCGTGGTTCGACCCGTTCGATAATCCCTTCGGTGATGTTCTCTTTTTTCTCACCCTCTGGTCGAAGCCAAACGCGGTCGCCAGCGGCAACGATGTGACGAAGATCCGTTGCGATCTGTTTTAAGATTTGTCTTGTGGCACAGGCGTAGAGAATGCCATCGTCGCCGAGCACGGTGCTGACCAATCCTTGCACACGAAGCACGCGGCCTTCGACGCACTCATCACGATTGATGTCCGGCAGAACGATTTGGCCCGAGGCATCTTCAACGACTTCGCCGCCGACCAAGGTTCGTTTACGAGATCGACGTCCTTTGCCAGAGACGCGTTCGTGTTGATCGACGTCAGATGTACCATCCTCGCCCGACTCTTCATAGCTGCGGGTGAAGCTCCGATCGCGAGTGGTGGACTGATGGTTTTTACGAAAGTCAGCGCGGAACTTTCGTTTCTTTTTTGACATGCTGCTTTCTTAGACGCAATGCGTCATTTGATTTCTACTAATCCCTTAGAAGCACAGCAGTAGTAACTAGAGCGCTTGATCGGGGGTTTTGATTTGACCCGCATCGTTGTTGTTGGGATCGTAGCGACGCGTGGGCTCTTTCTTCTTCGGACCTGCCGATTGAAGGCCAGCTCGGGACAAGAGCGATTCACCCATGATTTCGATGGCACGATTCTGAGTCGGCGGAGGACCAACTGCGCCAAGATCGGCTGGCGAGTATTCGACTTTGTAGCGATGCTTGGCTATCGCAACGGTATCACCTGGATCGATGCGGCCATCCTGGGTGCGAACCTCGTTGACCTTCACCCCATTGCGGCTTTTCAGATCACGAATGTAGAGGTAACCCTCTTCGATACGCAGCTCGCAGTGATGAGCTGATACATTGGCAAATCGCAAGACGATATCGCAACTTTCGCGACGTCCTACCAATAGTTTCTTTTTAAGTAGTGGTATCGTATCGCCACCGCCCACCGGAATGAGCTCGCCGTACATGTGTAACCTCTTAAAGTAAAGGATTTGCCCCGATAGTGAATCCGCCCGAAGATGATTCGTTAAGCGAGGCCAGATATTGCCACGCTGTCGGGATGCACCTTAGGAACTACTTTAAAAGCTTCGTCGCCCAACGTCAAATTCTTAGCAGCGGCTCATCCTGCATATAACGCCTAAATTAGGACAATTCTCCCTATTATTGGTTCGACCCGAAAAGATGTACCCATCAGACAAGCTGTCTAAGTGAGACTTTCGGTAAAGTGTTACTCTGATTGATTCTAGGACAAACTTTGCAATGCATGGGCAAGGCTTCCGACCGGGTTGGTAGCACTATACATTCCGCCCCACAGCACTATACTTACGGGTTTAAAGATTGGCTCCTGAACAAAGCGTGGGGCCGCATTTACTTCCAATCCCCTTCGGCACTAGTGACAGAGCACCCTATCGGGATCCTCGTTCTGGCGGACTAAGCCGTAATTCCTACCAGGAGAATCTGACTGTGGCTATCAAAGTTGCCATTAACGGCTTCGGCCGTATCGGTCGTTTGACATTCCGTGGCCTCATGGAGCGCTCGGACGAATTTGAAGTTGTTGCTATTAACGACCTTACTGACAACAAGATGCTTGCAACCTTGCTCAAGTACGACAGCACCCACCGTCGTTTTCCTGGCACGGTTGATTTTGATGATGACAACCTCATCGTGAACGGTAAAGCGATCAAGGCTACTGCTTATCGCAATCCGGCAGAATGCCCTTGGGGCGATCTTGGTGTTGATGTTGTCGTCGAATCAACGGGCGTATTTGCAGCTAGAGCTGCCAACGGTAAGCCTGGATACGACAGTCACCTAGAAGCTGGTGCTAAGCGAGTTGTGCTAAGTGCCCCTGCCAAAGATGGTGCTGACCTCACGTGCGTTCTTGGCGTCAACGACGACAAGCTGGACGCAAGCCTCAAATGCATCTCAAACGCAAGCTGCACAACCAACTGCTTGGCTCCTGTTGCCAAAGTTCTTAATCAAGAGTTCGGCATTGATCGTGGTTTGATGACAACGATTCACGCCTATACCAACGACCAGAACGTACAGGACCTGCCTCACAGCGATCCGTATCGTGCACGTGCCGCGGCTCAGAACATTATCCCAACCAGCACAGGTGCTGCTAAGGCAGTTGGTTTGGTTATCCCTGAGCTTCAAGGCAAATTGACGGGTATCGCCATGCGTGTTCCTGTCGTTACGGGCTCGGTTGTTGACCTTGTTGCCAACCTTGGTAAAAGCGTTTCGGCTGAGGACATCAACTCGGCAGTTAAGGCTGCTGCCGAGGGACCTTTGAAGGGAATCCTTTGCTATACCGAAGACCCTATCGTCTCGAGCGACATTATCGGCGATCCTCACAGCTCGATCTTTGCTGCTCCTTTCACCCAAGTCCTTGATGACAACATGGTGAAGATTGTCAGCTGGTATGACAATGAATGGGGCTATAGCTGCCGTACGGTAGACTTGATTTCTCGAATTAGCAAACTGTGATAATTTGCTGCTAATCAGGTAGAAAAATAAACCAAAAAGAGCCGTGGCAACTCAGCCACGGCTCTTTTTATAGTTGGGTTACCAAGATTGAGGCTCTTTAAGCGAATAACCCTTAGAGAATAGCCTTATTCATCTGGATTTTCTCCATCGGGGGGTTTAGGATGGTGAGCGGTGGCGACACCCAACACCACCCATTTTTCTTTTTGCTCTTTCCAAGAGCTATTTTTTTCAGTCGGGAGACTCAGGCGATGCGACTATTTCTCGGTGCCATTGTGGGTTTATTACTTGGTTCACTTCTCTTAGCTGTGTTTATCAGCCAACTTGAGGTACGAGATTATTGGACGATGCTCCCTGTCGGTTTGATTATAGGGCTTTGTGTCCGTAATTTTGCTGTTGGAAAGTATGGTGGTTATCCAGGTGGGGCACTTGCTGTCATTGCCACGAGTTTGGCAATGGTGGTTGGACCATATGTTGCCACCAAAATGATCGTCAGCCAACGACCAGACGCTACGACTAACTCAGCAGCCATCAATCAGGCACTTCCTCAAGAGGGTGATGCAGCAGAAGGGGAAGCAGAAGATGGCGAAGCCGAGGTTGTTGCAGAGCCCGTGGTTGCTCTTGCACCACCCAAGGATGATGTCCCAGGAATTAACCTGTCCAGTCAACCTAAGGGTGACCTGCCACCATTGGACATTGTCTTCATTGCCGTTGGATGCTTAATCGCCTACGAAGTCGCTAAAGGTAAGCCAAAGGCGTCCGAAGAAGGTGATGGAGAAGAGGAAGCTGATTCTGAAGCACCTGCTGAGCAAGAAAGCTCGGAATGATCCGAGGATCAAAGCGAAGAATAGATTAAATCTCCGACTCATTCTTAAGCAGGCCCTTCCAAGTGAAGGGCCTGCTTTTTTTATGCCATATAAAATTTGGCTACATCGACTATTCAGTGTGATACCTAACGATTGGATTTGCTCTCGGCGATCATAATGCTCGTGTTAAATAACGGCAGAGAACCGAATCATGTCCACTAATACGCTAGCAGAGAAACCAATTGTAGCAGTTCCCGAGCCAGAGGAATGGCTGGGACTCTACGGCGATTATCTTTACCGAATTGCCAAATCTAAGGTCAATGATGATTCGATTGCAGAAGACTTGGTGCAAGAGACATTCCTAGCTGCCCTAAAAGCATACAGTTCTTTTAATGCCAACGCAGCCTTTAAGACTTGGTTGGTTGGAATCCTCAAACGCAAAATTGCTGATCACTATCGCAAGCAATCGGTAAATTCTCAGCGGTTTATTACGACGAAAGATAGCGAAATAGACCAAGGTACTTCGACCGATTCAGAGTTTGATTCGAAGGGTTCATGGCAGAAAATCCCGCAACTATGGCAGCTTGATCCGAACGATCGGAAAGTCAAAAAGCCCGAGGAACTTGCAGAAAATGCGGAGTTCTGGACTGTATTGACCAGCTGTGCCTCCAATATGCCAGACCACCTTTCTAGAGCTTTCAGCCGCCGTATAATTAGCGAAGAAGCCTCGAATGAGATCTGTGAAAACGAGGGGATATCGAAAAAGAATCTCTCCGTAAGATTGCATCGAGCAAGATTATTAATCCGACGCTGTCTTGAACAAAAATGGTTTGGCTCCGAAAGCGAAGAGGAATAGTCGCATGGCGGGATGGATTCAAAGTGCAAGACTATTGTTAACGGCACGCTGCCGTGATGCGACGCTTATTCTGTCTGAAGAGCAAGACACCGAGGTAAATAACTTGGAGTGGCTCAGCTCGAGGCTTCATCTTCTCTCCTGCGGCCCTTGTCGGCGTTATACACGACAGATGAAGCTTGTCGACCGAATTTTGGCTGAGATGCCAGAGGATGTTCGGGAGAAACTCTTGAATCATGATTCCTGCCAATGCCTATCTGACGAGGCCGTGACGCGTATTCGCCAAGCTTTGGAAGAAGCGATTGACGAGTAATTTCTCAGGGTAGAATTTTTTCTCAAAATTCTTGTAGTCATTTTGCGAATGCCGCGACTAACTCTCTGAACATGCTCATTCGAGCAACTTTTTTCTAATGAACAATACCAAGTGAATAAGCACCCCTGCGCGCTTTGCGTGCTCAATCCGGACAGAGGCTTGCTAATGACTCGTGAGACAACTTGTTGAACTTTATCTCACACGACACTTACTTTTTTAGCAAATTGAGGAACTAACAATATGAAAAAGATTCTAGCTACTTTGACTATCGCAGCATTTTTCGCATCCAGCGCCATGGCAACCCAACAAGTGCGCGTTGAAATAACTAGCAATGTGCCTACCGGCGGCGTTGCATTGACACCAGTATGGGTAGGATTCCACGATGGTAGTTTTGACAGCTACAACGGCGGATTGAGTTCTCAGCCTGGCTTAGAACGCATTGCCGAGGATGGAGATGCCTCGCAGATTAGCAGTGATTTCCAAGGCGGTTTCACCTACATTGATAATTCAGGTGGTCCTGCCGTCAGCGCCACGGTTCTATCGAGCCAAGCAGGATCAGAGCGAGTTGATGGAACGATTGGTAGCCCTTCAGGACCCCCACCAATTCAGCCAGGTGAAACGGCTAGCTCGACCTTCTTTATTGATACGAATGGATCGAACCGTTACTTCTCGTATGTCTCGATGGTGATCCCTAGCAACGACTACTACGTTGCCAATGGTAATCCATTTATTCACGATCTTTTCTCACTTTATGACGGTACCGGTTCGATCAGCTTTGACATCGGTCTACCTGGAACCGTCAATGATGCCGGCACGGAAGTCAATGACTACACGACCTCAGCTGCTAACGGTTTGTTCGGTCTTGGTGGAGGCCAAGGTGGTCCAAACAACGGTGCTGATGAGAATGGTGTGAATACCAATGTTAACGGAAACCCTTTCGAGAACTTTGGTATATCAACTCCAGCAGCCTTTAATTTTAACGATGCTGGGCTCTACCCAAATGGAATCGCCACAATCACGATTACTGCTATTCCTGAACCAACTACAGCAGTCTTAGCGATGCTAGGAATCGCTGGAGGTGTTATGCGTCGCCGCCGCGCATAGAAGAGTTTGCATAGAGACGAGGCCAGGGCGAGCGGGGCCCCAGATGACTCGTCGTTTCCTGTTGGGGGAAGCGGCGAGTTTTTATTTCTTAAAGGGAGCTTCGAAGGTAGCTCGCATGATTGTCCCTGAATCATCATAAGAGCTATCAAGGCGATCAGCTCTTGCTTTCTGCCAAACCGATGACGTCTCAGCTAAACTAGGGCTAGGATTATCTTCTTGTTCGACGATGGGATTAATATCTGTTTTAGGCGAGGCCTTCAAAGCTAGGGGCTCGACGTTGATCAGTCGGAGAGGATTGCTGAGGAACTCAGCTTCAACATTTGCCAGGCGTTTCTTACCGCTCGCTTCAACCAGCCGAACCCAAACTTCAAGAGCTCGATCCGTTGGAACATATTCAGGCAATATCAAAGGAAGCTCAATCTCTTGCTTAGCCAATTTGTTGGGGCGTAGTTTCCAAGCCTGTTGAATTTCATCTTCGGTGAAATCCCAGCGAGCAATTCGCTTTGGAGCTCCTGATGGCGACGGGTCAGCCAGCATAAGTGATACTTCACCCTCGAAATTCTCGAGATCAAGCTTTTCATCAATCAGACGACACTGTGCCGTGATGGTCGTGGCACCAGAAGTATTTGGTGAGCCATTACGAATCTTGATTGTTATTCCGATTGGTGTTTGAGATCTTACTGGTTCAGTCTTTAGTAATGGTTCAGAAGGCGGTACTTCTTTGTTGTTTTTTTTATCCGAGAGAACGACCAGAGGTGATGAATTGGTATCCTCATAAGACTGTGGAATATACAAAGGAGCTTCTTCGGTTGGTTCGTTTGGTAGCGGTAAACTATCCACGCTTGGATCAAAAGGAGGTGCTTCGTCGGCAGGAGTCGGCGTAAACGCGGGCGCTTCGTCGAAGGTTTGATTCGGCGACTGAAACTCCAGATTGGAATTGGAACTGCCGCCATCAAGTGGTTGAATAACCACGGGAGCAGATGATTTGTTTCCAAATTCCTCCGACCCACTTTTCCCAGATTTCAGTTCTGCTACTTCAATGCGGTAGCCACGGATGATGGCCTGATATTCGTCAACGCAGTCTTCAAGTTGATAGATGCGATCTTCTTGCATGCGAAGTTCACGCTGGTAGATATCGGTCTGTAGCTGGCGTCCATTGTTGCAGCCGGATGTAAAAGTACATGCAGCAGTAATCAGCAGGATCATGCCGATCCAACTGCGTCTGCGTACCGATGTCGCCCAATCTGTTTTCATGGGGCGATAAGTAAGAAAATTGGCCCGAAGCGTCAACGTCGAGTGACACTCCAGGCCGATTTGTATCTATTTGTGCTAGCAGTTTAAACTAGCCAATGCTTTCGATAATTTTATCGACAAGCTTATATTCAAGCGCCTCTTCGGCAGACATGAAGTTATCGCGATCGGTATCCTTCGCCACATCTTCGATACTCTTGCCACCGCAATGCTTGGCCAAGATGCTGTTCAGCTTGTCCTTGGTCTTTTTGTACTCAGTAGCGTGGATCAGGATGTCTTCTGCCGTGCCTTGCATGCCTGCCAAAGGTTGGTGAATCATGATTCGACTGTTAGGCAAAGCATGACGTTTTCCTTCTGATCCGGCTGCTAGCAGAACAGCCCCCATGCTAGCACATTGACCAAGGCAGTAGGTTGCGACATCACAGGTCACAAACTGCATGGTGTCGTAGATTGCCATACCAGCGGTAACGCTACCGCCAGGAGAGTTTATGTAGAGATGAATGTCGCTCTTGGAATCGTCCGATTGCAAGAACAAGAGTTGAGCAACGATATTGTTGGCAACTTCGTCATTAATGCCCGAGCCTAGAATGATGATTCGATCAGCCAAAAGTCGGCTGTAGATGTCCATCGCCCGCTCTTCGCGGCCGCTCTTCTCGATGACGTAAGGGATGAGTGGCATGATATTGATTCCGTTCAGCAGGTTGGAATTTAGCTAGAATTATAGGAAAGCTGTCGCTTGGTAAATTAGTCTTCGTCTTCTTCAGCGCCAGGTGGGCGTGTGAGAATATCGTCGACTAGGCCAAACTCTTTGGATTCTTCAGCCGTGAGGTAGTGATCACGATCACAGGCTTGAAGGATTTCGTCCGTTGTCTTTCCCGTATGTTCGGCGAGGATTTGGTTTAGCGTTTCGCGGGTCTTAATAATCTCGTTAGCTTGGATTTCGATATCCGAAACCTGACCACCGACGCCACCATGTGGCTGGTGAATCATTACCTTCGAGTGCTTGAGGGCAAAGCGTTTCCCCTTCTCGCCACCAGCAAGTAAGACAGAACCGCCGCTTGCCGCTAAGCCGACACAGTAGGTTGAAACCGGGCAGGTGATCATCTGCATGGTGTCATAAATCGCAAGCGTGGAAGTGACACTACCACCGGGTGAGTTGATGTAGAAGTGAATGTCCTTACGGCGATTTTCACTCTGCAAGTAGAGCAGCTTCATGACAAGCTCGTTGGCATTGCCATCGTAAATCTCGCCCTGCAGGAAGATCACTCGATTCTCAAGAAGCAAGTCGCCGAGGGTCATTTGACGTTGGCGTTGATACTCCCGAGCGGCCTGGATATCGATAGGCCCTGTCTCTTTGAAACCGTGGGTACCTAGGCTAGTAGCGTGCGGATCTCGGCCAACAGACTCATTTTGTTGGCCATCAAAGCCTGAGAATCCGTGCATCATGAAGCTCCTTCTATATCGATGTTGCTGACGAGGCTCCCCCGTCAGGATAATACTCACTGTGAGCGAAAAGTTCGCTTGTCACAAATTGCTACGGCGTTTCGAGCCAAGCAGTTCATGTGTAAGAATCATAACCCGATTCTTGATGAATCAACTAGAGAGGTCTGGGGGCAAAGTGGCCTGCCCCCACGAAATTCTTATCAAAAACTGGTTAAATACGGTCCAGTTGGCTCGTTATTCGTCTTCGCTTGATTCGTTGGATTCTTCAACGATCTCTGGAATGGCGTCAGCCGTGCCGCCAGCAGCGAACGGGATCGCCTCGACGCTTTGATTTTCTGGCTCAAAGGGTTGGTCGTCAAATTTGGCTTCTTTCTGAACCAGCTCCATCACCTTGCGTTCGATGATTTGGTTGCGAAGTACATCCATCAAGCCACGCTTTTCGATCTGGGCTCGAACGCGGCGTGGCGATTCGCCACTCTGCATCGACATCATGTAGATCTCGCGATCGTAATCACCCTCTTCAGCGTCGATATCCTCTTCCTCGGCAACACGTTCAAGGATGAAGTGTTCTTTCAAGGAAGCAGCCGTGGTGGCAGCACTATTCTGCTTAAGTTCGTTCTCACGAGCACGAATCTCTGCCTCGTTGAACCCGCTGCTGCGAAGTTCCATGATGGCACGTTCAAGTTCGCGAGCACTTTGTCGTTCAAGCAGCGCTGGTGGAAGCTCCCAATCAGCAGCTTCAGTTAGCAGGCCACTAATTTGCTTGCGTGCTTCTTGTTGTTGTTGGTACTCAAGCTGACGCTCAAGATTTTTTTGAACGGCATCACGGAAGTCACCTTCCGAAGCAAAGCTGCCAATCTCTTGAAGAAAATCTTCGGTTAACTCCGGAAGCTTTAGCTTCTTGATTTCAACAATTTCAAGCTTTAGTTCAACCTTCTTACCTTGAAGATCCTTGTTAGGGGCATCGTCGGAAAGGGTAACCTTGGTTTCGATCGAATCGCCAGCTTTCTTGCCAACCGCTAGTTTGCCGAATCCATCAAGCTTTGCATCGATGAAGCTCAAGGTTTCTTGAACACGGACTAAGCGTTCTTCGTCACGAGCAACTTCTTCACCATCTGCTGTCGTTGTGAGCGTGGCGACAAGGAAATCCCCTTCTTCAGCTGCATCTTCATGCGGTACAAGCTGGCCGTAACGTGAGAGCATCTTTTCGATCTCTGCGTCGATCTCTTCGCTTGTATATTCGTGAACAGGTCGCTTGATCTTAAGGCCCTTCCACTTTGGAAGGTCAAATTCAGGTCGGACTTCGATGTTGAATTCGAAAGTAAGCGGGCCCTCTTCAGGAATTTCGACGGCTTCTAGATCGAGATCAGGTTCGCTAATGGCAGCAAACTCTTGCTCTTCACTCACTTGCGAAAGACTATCCATCAACAGGCTTCCTTTGACCTGTTGCGTGACTTCGTCTTTGAACCGTTGCTCAACCAACTTGCGGGGCGCACGGCCAATGCGGAAACCAGGTACAGCTGCGGTTGGGATCAACTCCTCGTAGGCATTGTCCAAATAGCGATCGATGTCATCGCGAGAAACCTTCACGGCGATACGTCGCTCGCAGGGACTTGGAGACGCAACGTCAACATCAAGACTTAGCGTTTGAGGTTCGTCGGCTACTGCTGTGTCGGTGGATTCGTCCAATTGGTCTTCAGCCGCCATAACTTTCTTTCGTGGATAACCGGGAATTCGGAAGGGTGTCCTGAAATGCTCTACTCAACAAAGCAAGGTATCGGACACCAAGAGCAATTTATTTGTCTAAGCTCGGGACAGTTAACTATTTAGCAAGTGATTTTTGCAAGCACGAAAGGATACCGTGCTAGGGGGCATGCCGAGAAGGGGTTAAGCCCTGTTTCTGGGGTCCAGAAGGCCAAAAACAAGCAATTTCGCCTCGATTTAACCCCAAATCAATAGGCAGCATCCAAACGAAAAGGCCAGCAATCGAGTGCTGGCCTTTTGTGATTCAAAATTGAGAGCGGCTGATCGGATTCGAACCGACGACAATCACGTTGGCAACGTGATGCTCTACCAACTGAGCTACAGCCGCATTGCGTAAATCGCCCCATGCATGAGGACCTAGAAGTATACCCCACCAGAATCGGCCTTCAACCCCTTAGACTTTAACACTGGAACCAATTCAGCTCGGTTGGTTCGCAGCGTCAGTGTTAAATTGGGTCGAATTCAAGGGGTTTTTCACTTTTGGCGTCAGAGATGCGGATCGATTTCCGACCCTCGAGCAAATCGTTGATCAAATTACCAACGAGTTCTGCTCGCCAACCCTGGGCAAGGGAGGGTAACTCGTCGGAATCACTGTTGAATCCCATTCGATAGCTGATCAGCTCGCGCACTTCGCTCGCGGTGCCGGTCAGGCTGGCGGCGACCTGCTCGCGGTTGCAGATGCTGGTGATCGCTGGCGTGAGGAATTGACCTAAAAGATTTAACTGTGGTGGGGGAGGTATACGGCGAGGGCCCAAGATGTCATTGGTAGGAGCTTCAAGACCTCGTTCGATCGCATCAGCAATATCGGGGATCGATTTTTTTAGTTGGCCGTGCAACATGCCACGGATGTTGCGGATTTTCTCTTCCGAGGATGATTTCTTCTTGGCTAGTTCGACCAGCAGATCATCTCTTAACACGCGCCTGGGTGGTAAGTCTCGGCGTTCGGCTTCTTGTTGTCGCCATAGCCAAATCTCACGGACAATAGCCAAGCTGCGCACAGGTAACTTGCCAATGCCTGAAACTTTTCGCCAGCGCTGGCGTGTCCGTGCTTCGATCACCTCAGTTAAGAAAGCTTCGTTTTCTTCTTCCAGCCAACTGAGACGATTTTTCTTTTTTAATCGCTTGATAATCTGATCGTGCAGCGCGAAAAGATAGCGGACATCTTCCAAGGCATAATCAATCTGAGCATCGGTCAAAGGGCGTCGACGCCAGTCGGTCCGTTGTTCTCCCTTGGCAGGGCGTTTGTTCAAGAACCTCTGAACCACCGAGCTGTAAGCGGCAGGAAACTCAGCGCTGCATAGTCCGGCTGCTAACTGCGTGTCAAATAGATTTGCTACTGGCCGACCAATCGCGGTCAAGCAGAAGTTGAGTTCTTCCCGAGCTGCATGGGCGATCGTTATGTGATCGCCATCTGCCAATAGCTCCCAGAAAGGAGCCATATCTTCGATGGGCTGCGGATCGATGACCGCTAAGATTTCTCCAGCAGGGCTTCCTTCAGAGACGACTTGGACCAAACAAAGATCGGGCCGAAACGTATCTTCCGAGACAAATTCCGTATCGAAGCCGATTCGCGTTGCCCCTCGCATACGATCACAAAGATCGATCAGGTCGGCGTCAGTAAGGATTGTCTCGTGCTGCAAAACAGGGTGCCAATTCTGGCTAGTATATCTGGGGCTAAGAAGTCGAAGTTAATTTCCTAGCTTACGCCGATTGCCAGAAACCAACAATCCCGATTCATCGAACCTACAGGTGTCGCCACGCAACAAACCCTAGAATCGGTAACAGGAATACACAGCTGTAAAGCATATAGCCGAAGAAGCTCGGCATCTTTACGCCTGACTTCTCAGCAATCGCTTTGACCATAAAGTTTGGTCCATTGCCGATGTAGGTCATCGCTCCCATGAAAACGGCACCAAGGCTGATTGCAACGAGCCGCGACTCGGCGACGCCTGCGATAGAAGGTTGTCCCATTACTTCCGGCAAGGTTTTGGCAGTTTCGAAGAAAACGACATAGGTCGGAGCGTTGTCAAGCACGCTCGATAATCCGCCGGTGATCCAGAAGAACGCCATCGGCGCATCAATACCAAGTTTTGGCCCTTGTTCGCCAAGGATTTGCAATGCGGGCTGCATGCAGATGAAGATGCCACTGAATAGAGCGGCAACTTCAAGGATGGCGTGATAATTGAAGTTGTTATCTTCACGGACACGTTGACTACCCAAGTAAAGGGACAGGCCAACGAGGCTCAACTGTACGATTTCGCGGAGATACATCCATGGATGCCAGTCGGTTCCGGGGATCGTCTTCGAAGGATCGAGGAAGGCAACTGCTGCAATCACACCGAGAAGAAGCGGTCCGTTAACTGCCAGCCCTTCGTATTTTAATTGACGGATGTGATGGATGTCTCGCGTGATGTCTGCTTCGGTTTCCTTCTGGTAGAAGTAAAGTTCGTCAACCAAAAGGTAAGTCAGCAACAACAAACCGTTGCAAAGTAACCATGGTTCCCAAAGGTTGAATGTCCAGAAGAAAGGAACGTTTCTCAAATAACCAAGGAACAATGGAGGGTCACCAATCGGTAACAAACAGCCCCCACAGTTACAAACGACGAAGATAAAGAAGACGACAGTATGGACGACGTGCTTCCGTTCTTGGTTCGTTTCAAGAAGTGGTCGAATCAACAACATCGCCGCACCGGTCGTACCGATGAAGCTAGCCAAGATGCCACCTGCTGCCATAAAAATGGCGTTGGTCATCGGGTTGGCTTGCAGGTCGCCCGAGATTCGAATTCCGCCCGAAATTGTATAAAGGCTAAATAATAGGACAATAAATGGGACAAACTCCGCGAACATTGCGTTCTCGATAATTGTGCTAACAAGCCCCATTTGAAATCCGCCATCTTCGCTGGGGGCGGACGTGTAGTGAGCAGGCCAGTGACCATCGATCGGCGAATCGTGCATCGTGCCGTAATACATGAGGGTCAACAGACCCAATCCGGCAGCGACGCTGAATCGACTAACGTTGGACTCCCACCAATGCTCCGTTGCGGGGATCAAAGGTAGAATGGCAATGCAAAGTAACAAAGCGACAAATGGTGCGACGGTCCAAACCGGTGGTGCCGAGGCAACGGCATGGCTACCGTGCGATGATTCATGGTGATCTTCCTCACCGTGTTCATCAGCATGCTCTTCGCCATGTTCTTCATTGTCTGCGTGGTCATGATCCGAATCCGAGTGATCGTGGCCTTCGGTATCTTCGGCATGATCTTCGTCGGAGTGATCGGAATCTTTATGTTCTTCAGAGTGATCATCCGCATGCGATTCGTCATGATGCTCCTCATCATGGTGCCCATGGGCGGCGGCAGCTACGACAATTTCTGTCCCCTTTTGGGGGAGTCCGCCCATTAAGCTTCCAACATAGAGCGCCACAACGGCAACAATGATGGCAATTACTGGACCGCTTTTAGGTACGGGATGATCATCGTGATTTGAGTCTTCGCTCATCGTTTACTTCCTGCTTTATCACTTTTCCTAGTCAAGTAGTCCGCCAGAAACTTCTTGGCTGCCCAGTTTCCTATCAATATCCAAGTGTTCGAAACTAAGCAATCGGGTAAAAAGGTAGCTTTGTAGCGAGGCTGAGTCCATTGCCCCTTCGTGGCAATGACCGCAAGTCTTTCAGCTTTGTCGATATAATCGCAACAACCCATATTCCCCAAGTTTTCAAGTCGGCATGGAATGCGTCGAGAGACTCAATTTGAATCCATCCAGCAATTCGACGAAGTTGTTAGTCAGTGTTCGTTCTACTGGGGAAGCAGAAGCTGCGATCCTAGGTGGGGCAGATATTATCGATATCAAAGAACCTGCAAATGGTTCGTTGGGGGCCGCTAGCTCAGAGCAAATTGACCGAATCGTGAAGGCCGTCAATGATCGACGATTGGTAACCGCAGCCATCGGAGAGGCTATCGATTGGCAACCGGATATTGCTATTCCGAGAGGAATCTTTGCATGTAAGTTTGGTTTAGCAGGTGGGCGGACGTTTGATTGGCGAAAGAAATTCACCGAGATTCGCCAATCTTTGCCCAAATCGACTTCGATGGTTGCCGTTGCTTATGCAGATGAAGAGATGGCCAATTCGCCCTCTGCAGAGGAGATCGGTGGTTTTGCTATTCAACAAGAAGTCCCTTTTTTCTTGCTGGATACCTATCAAAAAGACGGTCAAAGTGTTTTCGATCACCAAAAGGCAGGTTCAATCAATGATTTGATTGACAGGTTGCATTCAAATGGAATTCAAACGGTTCTTGCTGGCACCTTGAGCATTGACGATGCGGAAACGATTGCGGGCCTGTCCCCCTCGATCGTAGGCGTACGAACTGCTGTTTGTACAGGTGGGCGGCAAGGGGTAGTATCTAGGCAGCTTGTTGAAAGCCTAAAGGACGAACTTCAGGCTGTCCGCCCTGTGATTAAATGACGCTGACGGCAACCACCGATCCGCAATTTCATCTCCAGCAACCGAGACGACGATGCCAAAATTTAATTTAGCGGTCCCCCACATGTTAACCAAAGAAGATGCTTTGGAACGATTGCAGGGATTCTCACAGAAGCTCGAAGAGAAGTACTCCGATCAATTATCTGATTTACACCAGGAATGGAATGGAGATGAGCTGCAGTTCTCATTTAAGACATTTGGCTTCAAAATAGGGGGAAAACTCCTAGTAGAGGAGAATCAAATAGCAGTTGACGGTGATTTGCCAATCGCTGCGATGATGGCAAAAGGCAAAATTACCGGTGCGATTCAGGAGCAACTTGAGAAGATCATGCGGTGAGATTGTGAAAATATTCTCAAGCCACTCCAGGAAACTTGTTTGACGTTGCGCACTGGTGACCTAACTTTCGGTATAACCCAGGACAGAGAACTTGGACCCTTAAGTCTCTTTGTTCGAAATTACTTGAGTTACCACCCGACATAGCAGCAGAAGTTTCTACTTGGAGTAGCAGAGCCATGAGCGCACGAGTCCTCGTCGCCGACGATTCATCAACCATGCGAAAGATCATTCTACGATCGCTGAATGCGGTCGGAGTTGAAAATGCCGTCGAAGCGGCTGATGGTGAAGAAGCAATCGATCTTTTCGAACCAGGCAAATTTGACTTAGTCCTAACCGACTGGAATATGCCCCGCAAGAACGGCTTGGAAGTGATCCAAGAAGTTCGTAAGCAAGACAGTGACATCACCATTATCATGGTGACGACCGAAGCAGAGAAGTCACGCGTTTTGGAAGCGATCCAAGCTGGCGTTTCCGACTATTTGGTAAAGCCTTTCACGGCTGACATGCTACGAGAAAAACTAGAAAAGCACGGCTGCTAAAAAATACTCCCAAATAAGAAACTTCTGAAGGCCCTCGCTATTTGGCGAGGGTCTTTTTTTGTTATTCGGATACGCGGATAGTATTACCGTCGATCTTGGATTGTAGTCCTGCTGCTAAGCAGAGTTCTTCGATCAGTTCTTCTAGGCTTACTTGCTTTACCGAAACCGAAATTCTTTGCTCGCTAGATGCAGTAGCAGATTGGGCAATTATCAGCTCTTTGCCAGTTTGGTTTGCAATTTGTCTTAGCACCGAATTTAACGGTTGCTCACGAATTTGAAGCGTATAGAGTTGTTCTGTTTTTGTGTTAGAAGACTTAGCTTCTCGCCGCCTGCGTTTAGATTCTATTTGCTTGGCTAGCGATAGAGACGGAGATTCAGTTGTTGCGACATCAAGCGGTACGATTTGAATCTCCCCTTCGGTTATCTGCCAAGTCAAATCAAAACCGATGAGAAGTAAATCTAGCCGCTCGGCAAATTTTTGATTGCTTAGTGATCCTTGATTCCAAACGTCGTGCGGAATTGCTTCAGGATTCTGGATTTTTATCCCGACCTCATTTGCTAATTCATTAATAATCGTCCTGGGCTCGGAAAGTCTTTGCCATTCAACTGAACCGCGGCGAGAGAGTTTCTTGCTCAAGCTTCTCGAAGCTGGCGTTCTGCTGGCATCACTTAGTCTTTTCAAAGCGATGACGGATTCAGTAGGCCCTAGGTAAAGGGTTTCACCATAGCAAAGCATCGAGATTTTTCTATCAATTGCCAGCTTATCCAAACCGTTGGCAAGTGAATCGTTTTGTAGGTTGAGCTCAATTCTTTGGGTCGGATCGATTCGCCTATCAAGTAGCCATTTGATCTGCATCGTATCGCCAAGACGCTCAAGTGCCTCACGCAAGGGAACGTTTTGCCAATGAATCGTCGCTGTTTTTGCCAGCTGAGATTTCAGACGGGGTTGAACAGACTCTGCGGAGCAACAGGTGGGTGATCCCATCAATAACGTTGAAAAAACAACGAGGATCAGAACGTTCGTCTGTGTCAAGGAAATTCTCGATGAAAGTAAATACATCTAATTTATGGGATTCGGCAAGTCGTTGTGATTTTTCGTTGCCCAATCGGACACCACAATTAAACTCGGAAATAGGTTTTGCGTCACTAACAAATATTGACGCGGACCGGAGCCAATTATTCCCGACGATCGTTCAGTCGGTGTTTCCTTACTGTTACACCGATTGAAACAAGGAAGAGGATCGCCTTATTGTTGTCATCTATCTCAGGAACGAGGTGGTTGGCAAAGCGTTTCCGAGGTAACTCGAAGTGGAAGAACCGTCACTACAAATGCCGAGAATTGTTGCCGTATACGGCAAGTATCTCGATGATCAAGACTCAGCTACTTTCGTAAAAGAAGTTGCCAAGTACTACACTTGCGCGAGTCTTGAGCGTCTTTCGATTATCGGGGACAGTTCGGCTCGGCGTGCTGCCATTCTTGCCCTCGGTTTCATGGGTGACTACACCTCGAACAGTATCGTAGGGCGAGCATTAAACGATCGCGACCGCGGCGTTCGCACCATTGCTGAAAACGGCATTCGAGAATTATGGTGCCGAGTCGGAAGCCGAGA
>SPJK01079201.1_pt1 | contig 17385 bp, 19 predicted proteins | sample 3741771 | NCBI WGS metagenome assembly SPJK01 (sample SAMN10925997, study PRJNA522277) | cold seep metagenome | isolation source: Elba SIP-enriched marine methane seep metagenome, extraction at timepoint T2 | place: Italy: coast of Elba, Mediterranean Sea
CTTTGTCGGCGATGCCGTTTTCGCGCTCGGATGCGGGCGCGTATTTGAAGGCGACATGGCGATGATGTGGGCCTCGATGCAGGCGATCAAGACATTGCCATCCGACACGACACTCTATTGCGCCCACGAATATACCCAGTCCAATGCTCGCTTCGCCGAGACGATCGAGACCGACAATGCCGCGCTGAAAGCCTATATCGCTGAGATTGACGACAAACGTGCTCGCGGCGAACGCACGGTGCCGATGGGGCTGGCGCGCGAGCTTGAAACCAACCCTTTCCTGCGTGCCGATATCCCGGCGCTGCAGGCGGCCATGGGCCATCCAGGCGATGCCGCCGCGACGTTCGGTGAGATTCGCGGGCGCAAGGACCGGTTTTGAATGACCGCGATCTCCGGCGATCTCGGCGCGAATGAGATCATTCGATTGCTGCACATGCAACCGCATCCGGAAGGCGGGCACTATGCCGAGACCTTTCGATCGAGCGGCGAGGGCAGGGCGTCGTCGACCGCAATCTACTATCTTCTGCAAGCCGATGAGGTCTCAGCCTGGCACCGCGTCGATGCGGACGAACACTGGCTCTGGCATGCTGGCGGACCGCTCGCGCTGACCCTGTCGCCGGCCGATGGAAAGGGCGCGCAAGCCCACACGCTCGGCCCGGACCTGCGCGCCGCGCAACGACCACAGCTGACGGTCCCAGCCGATCATTGGCAGACCGCCGAAAGCCTTGGCGCGTGGAGCCTTGTCTCCTGCATCGTTGCCCCGGGATTTGACTTTTCCGGTTTTGAGATGGCGGCGGCAGACTGGCGCCCGGAGGTCTAGCGGCGCTGTCATGGCAGAAAAGCACCCCCTGTTCTGGCTTCCCAATGCGCTGACGCTGGCGCGCTGCGCGCTTGCCGGCGCGGTCGCCTGGCTCATCTTGACGGCATCACCCGGATCGATCTGGCCGCTGGTCGCTTATGTCGGCGTCGCGATGACGGACTTTGTCGATGGTTTCGCCGCGCGGCGGCTCAACGCCGTGTCGAATTTTGGCGCTTTCCTGGACCCTGTTGCCGACAAGCTGCTGGTCGGCGCCTGCCTCATCGCGCTGACCATATTGCGCGATTACGGCCTGCTCCTGCTCATCCCTACCGCGGCCATCGTCACACGCGACGTGATCGCGACCGGCCTGCGCCTCGTGCCGGGCGTTTCCATGCCGGTCTCGCAACTGGCCAAGTGGAAGACCGGGATCGAGATGGTGGCGATTGCTGGACTGTTGCTCGCCTCCGCGCTTGGCAGCGCCCTCCTTTGGAATACCAGCCTCATCCTCGTCTGGCTCGCCGCGACGCTCGCGGTCTACACGCTCGGGCTGTATATTGGCACGCTCATCCCCAACCAAAACGACCGCGCTAACACGTAGCGCGGCCGTCTCGTTCCGGTCCAGCGCGCCATTTAAGGGGGAGGAATAACCGCGCTGGTTGCCTGCTTAGCACACCGAGAAAGGGGACACCCGGCATGGCCTTCTAAGTGCCATAGAAGGCTTTAACACGCGTTTAATATTCCCGCCTAAATTGTGCCGCCAGTCGATCCTCATTCGCGCCCCGTTTGGGGCGCACAGCGGAACTATGAAACGGATCTGGCATCGATACGGACTGCATCTGCTGCTGGCAGCGGCGATCATCTTCATGACGATGCCGGCTCTGTTTGCCTTTGCAGACAGCTAGGTCACCACATCAATGACCGCGCTTCACCGCTGAACACTTCACGCAGGCGCCGGTGGGTGCCGGGCGTTGCATCGGCTGGAGGCGCGGCGGGATCACACCAGACAATCTCTGAAATCTCACGGCCGATCGGATCACCGCACGCGGTCCAGTCGGCGCTTGCGATGCGGTAAAGCACAACATGATCATTGCGAAACACGTGGTGGTTGGAGAAGACGCCGATCAATTCCGGCGCGCCCGTCACCTTGACCCCGCCTTCTTCCTCGAGCTCACGGCGCAAGGAAAAATCCGTCGTCTCGCCCCGCTCGACACCGCCGCCCGGCAGGAACAGACCCTTTGTATAGGTATGGCGCACGAGCAGGACCTCGCCGTGCTCATTCTCGACCAGACCGCGTACGCCCAGCGTCATGGGCCGCGACAGGCGAAACCAGGTCCGGAACAGTTGCGATCTCAGGTCAAACAAGATGCGACACCACGTTTTCAGTTTCAGGGCTCGCCAAATCGATAAAGACAGTCTAACAGGACGCAAGTTTAATTGAGGGCTGTTGCCATGATCCACGCATCTATCTGGGCCATCCTGGCCACTGTGGCTGTTTTTGGAATTCTCAATCTGATCGATTTCCGTCGCATCGATTAAGCGGAGTATCCTCGCCGACTCAGGAGGATTTCAGTGTCAAATCGTGTATCCGAAGGACCGAAACGCGCGCTTGTAACCGGCGCGGGCGCACGTCTGGGCAAAGCCATGGCCGAAGCGCTTGGTGAAGATGGCTGGTCGGTTGCCGTGCACTATCGCGGCTCAAAGGCCGGAGCTGAAGCAACAGCGGAGACCATTCGCGCCGCAGGTGGCCAGGCCGAACTGGTTCAGGCAGACCTGTCGGACGAAGAACAGACTGCAACGCTGGAACGCGCGGCCCAGGAAGCGCTTGGCGGACCGCTGACCTTGCTGGTCAATTCCGCTTCGACTTTTGAAGACGATTCTGCGCTCGAACATTCGCGCAAGAACTGGGATTTTCATATGGGTCCCAATTTGCGGGCTCCGATCCTGCTGGCCCAGCATTTCGCGCGAGCACTGCCGCAGGATGAGGCCGGGCTGATCGTCAACATGATCGATATGCGGGTGCTGAAGCTCAACCCGCTCTTCTTCACCTATACCCTATCCAAGTCAGCTCTGTGGTCAGCGACACGCACCATGGCGCAGGCCTTTGCGCCGAATATCCGCGTCAATGGCATCGGCCCGGGCCCGACCCTGGAAAATGTCCATCAGAAGCCGGGCGAATTTGCCGCCGAGGCCCAGGCGACGCTGACGCAGCAGGGCTCAAACCCAGGCGAAATCGTCAAGACGCTGCGCTACCTCATCGAGGCCGACAGCATTACCGGGCAACTGATCGCCAGCGATGGCGGCCAACACCTGATGTGGCAAACGCCAGACGTGACGCTCTAGATCATGAATTTCTCATCCGACACCGCCGCGCCTGCGCATCCCAAGGTCATTGACGCCATCGCGGCGGTCAATCAGGGCCATCAGCCAAGTTATGGCGGCGATGAGGTGACAGAGCGCCTGCGGAATTTGCTGCGCGAGACTTTCGAGACGGACGATTTCGACTTCTGGATCTGTGCCAGCGGTACGGCGTCGAATTCCCTGGCGCTGTCGGTCCTCTGTTCCTCCATCGGCGCCATTGCCTGCCATGAGGAAGCCCATATTGAGCGAGATGAGCGGGGCGCGCCGGAATTTTTCTCCGGCGGTGCAAAATTGCGGCTTTTGCCAGGGCAGGGCGGCCAGATCGACGAAGCCGCGCTGCGCCAGGCGCTCGACGCCAACAATCCCGGGTTTGTGCATGAAACCCCGCTTGAGGCCCTGTCGCTGACCAATCTGACCGAATGCGGCACCGCGTATCCGGCGGCAAAGATCGAACAGTACGTTTCGCTCGCCACGGCTGAAGGCCTGAACGTGCATCTGGATGGCGCACGATTGGCCAATGCCCTGGTCTCAACCGGCGCCAGTCCGGCGGAAATGAGCTGGAAAGCCGGTGTCGATGTGCTCACGCTCGGCCTCACGAAAACCGGCGCGATCGGCTGTGAGATTATTCTCCTGTTCGGCAAGACCCGCGCCGCGTTCAGCGCGCTGCAAGCTCGTGCGAAGCGGTCCGGTCACATGCCGCCAAAAATGCGTTTCCTGGCGGCCCAGGCCGAGGCCATGCTGACAGATAGTCTGTGGCTATCGCTGGCTGCAAAAGCCAATCGGTCGGCCACCGAACTGGCCGACCTTCTTTGCGAGAAACCGGGGGCCTCTTTGGCTTATCCGACCGAAGGAAATGAAGTGTTCTGCGTCTTGCCGGCCGCCATCGAGGCCTTGATCAAAAAGGCCGGGGTCAAATGCTATCCGTGGCCGGGTGGCTCGTATCGCTTTGTCTGCTCATGGGCGACGCCAGCGAGCGATCTGCAAGCGATGCGGGACTTATTGGCTGAGGCCTGAGGCCAGCCAGGTCTGCATCAGTGTCATGAACCCATTCGTATCAATCGGGGACGCATCTTTGCCGCCCAGCAATTGCTGGTGCAGCGTCATGACCAGGATGGGTGAGAGCATCATGAAGGCCGATGCCTTGCGTTCTGCAGCGGTTTCGGGCCGCCCCGGCGTTGCATCCATTTTCTCCGAAACCGCCTCGAGCGCCGGATCGAGCAGAAACTCGAGATAGGCTTGTCCGACGGTCTCATCCGCCATGCCTTCAATCAGTCCAAACGCGTGCGCGCGGGCGAACCCGCCATGCGTGAGGCCTGCTTCGGTGACCCGGAAATACTCTTTGACGGCTGTGGCGGTGTCTTCCGCGCCGGTTTTAATGACCTCCCAGAGTGGCAATGCGCGGGCGTGGATATGTTCCAGAATGGCGATGACCACGCCTTGCCGGTCGCGGAAATAATGCCGGAGGGTTGGTTCCGACGCCCCGGCAGCGAGAGCGAACTGGCGCAGCGACGGGCGGCGCAGGTCATCCTGCAAAGCGAATTCCGTCAGCGTCTCCAGCAGGGCCGTGCGCTTTGCCTCAAAATTGTGATTTCGAACGCCTGCTGGTCGCGGCATCGGCCTCCCCGCCTCTGGTGTTTTTTGGGCCGACCTTTGTAGACGTTGAATTCAACGGAACGCAACTGCAATGTGTGCGATGCACCGTTGGCTACAGGTTGCGCGGTTTGCGGCGCGCTTGCACCTGTTCAGCAAAGTCGAGGACTGGGCGCAGGATCTTGCCGCCCGTTTGCCCAACTTTCATGGCGCGCTGCAATTTCCGATCGATATAGCGGGCCAGCGCCTGGCGATCGTCAGAATCAAGCCAGCGCAGGACGATGGAAGGGATCACCGCGCTGAGCAGGGCTCTTTTGGTCTGTCGATTATAGTCGGTCGCGGTGTCGCCCGCCGCCTCCCAGATCGTGTCGGCGATCGCCCAGACCCGCTTGATGGCGCCGCCTGTGCCCCAGGGGGTGAGGCCGCGCCCGGCAGCTTTGCGCACGGCGCTCTTATGCGGCGCCAGCGCATCCAGCCAGGCCAGCAAGCCCGCGGCCACACGCTCATGCGTGCGCAAGGCGGCGAGGTCCTGTGTCGCCAGTGTTTCCAGCATCTGGTCGGCGGAGCGCTCAAAAAAATGATCGATGAGATCCGTCACACCACCCGGCGCCGCGAGGGCGCGTTCGCCAGCAGTCAAGCCGGCCGCCGTCGCTGCACGCCGCATTGCGCCTGCGGTCCAGCCAACCTTCGACACTTCCGGCAACAGGGCATCGAGCCAGCGATCGCGTAATTTTTCCGATGGGGTGCCCATATCTGACTCCGGGGATAGGCAAGGCGTTATCCACATGTTATAGGCGCGGCTTGTTTCGGCCCCTATAGGCCACAACCGCACACTTGCAGGCCCGTCCTGCCCCGATTTTTATGGAGAGTTGACCATTATTCAGATTACCGTTCGCGACAATAATGTCGAGCAAGCCCTGCGCGCACTGAAGAAGAAGATGCAGCGTGAAGGCCTGTTCCGTGAAATGAAATCCCGCACCTATTTCGAGAAGCCATCTGAAAAGAAGGCTCGCCAGAAGGCCGAAGCTGTGCGCCGCGCTCGCAAACTTGCTCGGAAGCGCGCCCAGCGTGAGGGCCTCGTCTAGACGACGGGTTTGAACGAATAAAGAAACCCCCGTGCCGAAAGGCGCGGGGGTATTGTTATGTCCGAAAATAATTATGCCGAAGAGGGCCGTGACGAAAGCTGCGGGGCTCTTTATTTTCACTAAAACGCTTAACCGGGACAAAAAGTACTCCAACACAGAGCAGTTTATGAGCACTCAAAAAATAAACCCGTTGCTGGAGTGGACTAGCATTTAGATCTGGGTGTATTTGCATTGAAAGTAATTGCGTCGATTGGGCAAAGCGATGAGGATCTCTCAGTGAAGATAGTTGTCATAGGGAATTGCCAAGCGGCACCGCTGGCAAATGCCCTGAATTTCCTGCTCCGAACAAAGAGCGTCTCACCGTATATGGAGGGCACCTTCGCCGCCATGGAACGAGAGAAGGCCGAGAGTATCCTCGGTTGCGATATTCTGTTCCATCAGAGTAACTTCGACACTTCGAAGTACGAGATCCCCGAAACCACCAAGACGGTTAAGTTCCCAAGGTTCATGTTTCGCGGTTTTCATCCTGACTCGGTCTACGTCTACGGAAGCGGAAAATCGATCGAAACAAAGTTTGGAGCTTATCATTCGGCCATTGCCCTGGCTGCGTATCAGAACGGCAAAACCGTTGATGAAACGCTTGAGTACTTCACCGATGAGAATTTCCAAAAGCTTGGCTATCTCGATGCTTACGATCAATCCGTTCGGGAATTGATCGAAGAGGGTCGTCGCTGTAATCTGGACCTTACCGACTTGATCGCCAAATGGCGCCGGTCTGGGTGCTTTATGCACGCCATCAGTCATCCAAAGATCGAAGTCTTCGTCGACTTGGCCAATCTTCTTTTGAAGGAACAGGGCATCACGCCTTGGACGACTTACTCGGCCGACTTCATCACGGACAATCTTCAGCGCGGCCCGATATCCGCGATCTACCCCGCAGTCGCACAGAACCTGGGACTCGACGGCGGATTCGCGTTCAAAGGCCCGGAAAGATTGGGAGCGCGCGTCGGAGACCTGCGAGATTTCGTAACTGAGAACTTCTCCGTCTACGCAAAATATTCGAGAGATGCGCTCGCATCGATCCCGCGTGATCTCAGCAAATTTGACGTGCTGTTTGCAGAAGAGGCTGACACTCCCGTCGCAGTCGAAGGTGATGCGCCTAAAGCTGCTGTGCGTCAGGCAGACAGCCCATACAAAGGCATCCCAGACTACCAGTTCTGGAGCCGATCGGTCCTTAACCGAGACGTGGGCGAGATCGATCCGGTCATCCGTCTGCCATTTTCAGTAAGCCAAAGCGATAAAGTCGCGACCGCCGGCAGCTGCTTTGCGCAGCACATCGCGAAGACGCTCATGAAGATCGGGCACAACTATTACATCACCGAAAACCCACCGGTGACGATGGATCCAAACGAAGCGCATGATAAGAATTACGGCGTCTTTAGCGCTCGGTACGGCAACATTTACACTGTCAGGCAGCTGACACAGCTATTCGATCGCGCCTACGGTCGGTTTTCGCCGATTGATAATGTCTGGCAGCGCGGTGATGGCAAATATGTCGATCCGTTCCGGCCGCAGATTGAACCGGAAGGATACGAGACGATCGAAGAGATGGCGGCAGCTCGCGAGGAGCACTTCGCAGCTGTACGAGAAATGCTAGAGGAGCTGGATGTCTTCGTATTTACGCTAGGCTTGACCGAAGCTTGGAGATCTAAGCGTGATGGCGCCGTGTTCCCATTGGCTCCGGGCGTCGCAGGCGGCGATTTCTCATCAGACGAATACGAGTTCGTGAACTTTAGCGCTCGCGACACAGAGGAAGACCTGTTGAAGTTTATCGATCAGCTTCGCTCTGTGAATCCCGCCGCCAAGGTTCTGCTGACCGTTTCTCCGGTCCCACTCATCGCCACCTATGAGGATCGCAGCGTCATAACCTCAACGGCTTACAGCAAAGCTGCATTGCGCGTCGCTGTCGAAGAAGTCTGCAAGAACGCGCCAGATACAGCCTACTTCCCTTCATACGAGATTATCACCGGCCAATTCACCCATGGAAGATATTACGAAGACGATTTGAGAAACGTAAAACCAGAGGGCGTTGGTCACGCTATGAGATTGTTTGTCACGCATTCTGTTTCCGGTGAAGAGGAGGTTTTGCCAAATCGGGAAATCGAGTTGGATGAGATGTTTGGCGTCATTTGCGACGAAGAGCAGATTGAGGCCAACCTATAGAACGCTCATCAAAAAAGCCGTTTTGAACCCGTTCGTTCTTTGATGGGCTTTTTATCGGGCGACGTTTTTTGAGCCACGCTAGCGAATTTCGTCCACGCAAGGTTTCGTTACTAATCGCCTCGCGAATTCCGGATTCAACCGGACCACCCCATTTGACTGAATCTGAAAGTCCGCTCCTGAAAAGGTCTCCGTATTGACCAGGTTCAACACTGTGCGATCAACCACCGGCCTGAGCGGCTCCATCCGATCAAACACGAATGAATGTCTGTCGGCTAGATTCCTGTTGTGCATGACTCCGATGTTCGGGTCATAACCTTCAACGATGACCTCAACGCGAACCCGACTTTCCAACACGCCATAGACATAGTTGAGCATGGCATTGACCGGGTGGGTCGCACTGCGGTTCCCAACCCGCTGCCTCTCTTTGAACAACGATGATCGAGAAAAGAACTGCCGCCATTCGTCGGGAATTGGATACACTTTCGTGGACTTCCATTTCAAATCAAGCGCGCGCCATGCATAAAAATATCCTTGGGCAACATTCCCTTCGACCGCGAGCAACTCGCCGACACTTTGTGGCGAACTAACCCTGAGTTCATTGCTATCAACGATGTTCGCGAGACGTATCAACGAATTCACCCAATCTCGCAATAAGGAGAGGCCCGCAGTTTTCACCGCGGGCCTCCTCGGTACAATTATTTTCGGACATAACAATACCCCCGTGCCGAAAGGCGCGGGGGTTTTGCTTTTCTGGGGCTTTATCCGGGGGTTACAGGCACTCCTGCAGCTTCCGCCGCAGGATTTTGCCGATCGGGTTTTTCGGCAGCTCGTCAATGAAATGTACTTGGCGGGGCACTTTGTATCCGGTCAGGTGGTCGCGGCAGTGGCCGAGAATGTCAGCCTGGCTGAGTTCGGCCTCGCCGCGAACGACAAAGGCATGCAGCTCCTCGCCGCCCTCTTCGGTGCGGATACCGGCGCTGGCCGCTTCGCTGACGCCTGGACAGGCCGTCAGCACCTCATCAACCTCGTTGGGGAAAACGTTGAAGCCGCCAACCAGGACCATATCCTTGCAGCGGTCAACAATGTGCAGCTCGCCGCCTTTGTCGAACCGGCCCATATCGCCGGTCTTGAACCAATTACCGTGATAGGACGCCTTGGTTTCCTGGTCGCGACCAAGATAGCCGGTCATCACTTGCGGGCCGGAAATGACGATTTCGCCAACGATATTCGGGGCCTGGGTCAGCGCATCATTGCTGAGAATGCGCACGTCCGTGCCCGGCAGCGGCGTACCGGCAGCGCCTCGGGCGCGGCTCTTTGAATGGTCCCGCACAGCGATCAGCGTCGTCGCCTCGGTCATGCCATAGCCTTCGATAATGTTTGAACCTGTGGCCTCTTTCCAGCGCTCGGCAACGTGATCATGCAAGGCCGCGGCGCCAGAGATCGTGATCTTGAGGCTGCGGCCATGCTCGAGGAACCAGTCTTCGTCGAGCAATTTTTCGAACAGCGTATTCACGCCCGGGAAATAGTCTGGCTTAAACCGCTTGAACGCCGCCTTCATATTGGTCAGCGGGCGCGGATTGGGGATCAGGACCAGATGGCCGCCATTGGTGATCGCGATCACCGAGGCGAGCATGCCGAACACATGATAGACGGGCAGCGCCAGCAGCATGGTCTGTTGCGGCGTGTCGAGCAGCTCCGGCGAAGCAATCGCGAACTGGGCGATATTGCTCATCAGCCCCTGTTCGGTCAGGCGCACGCCCTTGGACACGCCAGTCGTGCCGCCGGAATATTGGTAGATCGTGTCACGCGCTGGCTCGAGCGTATCGACATAGCGAACGCGATGCGGCGGATCCTGCGTCAGGATTTCGGTCAGCCGCGTGTGCGCGCCTTCGAATGGGCGGTCCAGCTTCTTCACCTTTTGCAGCATGAAATTGAGGAAGCTGCGGGTCATCGGGCTGAAAAAGTCGGTGACCGAGATCGAAATCACCTGATCGACCTGCGTGCCCTCGATCGCATCTTCCATCATTTCCGAGAATATGGTCGAGCCGATGAGGCAGCGGGCGCCGCTATCCTTGAGCTGGCGCCGCGTTTCAGCAGCTGTGTAGAGCGGGTTCACATTGGTGATGGTGAGACCAGCCAGATAAACGCCCAGCAGGCTGACTATATAAGACGTGCAATTCGGCGACTGGATGGCGACGACATCGCCTTGATCATAGCCGAGATCTTCACGCAGGTATCTCGCCAGTTTCTGGGCCGATTGGATCGCTGTCTTGAAATCGGTGGTTTGCGACTGTCCGTTTGGCAGCGCAGTGGTCAGGAAAGGGGCGTCACCATAGAGGCGCTCGGCTTCGAAAATCTTGTCGTGCAACCGGCCCGCCTCTAGCGCGACAGAAGACTCCTGGGGGCGAACGAAATGCGAAACAGATGAAACGGCCATGATGCTTTCCAGATTGGGAAGCTCAGAGCCTAGCGAAGCAAGCTTTGAATCTCGTTACAGTTGATTTTCGAATTTGTCGTTTGTCTGGAAACGATTAGGCAAGACTCAGCGCCTGATTGGCGTCTTTCACGCGGAGATATTCCTCGAGCAAGCCTCGGGCGGCAAGCGAGAGCGGTTTTGCAACCTGTGCTTCGCCAAGCTCTCTCAGCATATCCGCACCGGTCACCTTGTTACGGCCGGCATGCGTGACCCGCGTAAGGTAAACAGAATTCAGGACTTCCGCGCCGGTCGCATCATACCAGGTGTGCTCGATCTCAACATATTGATCTTCCCAACCGACCACGCGTGTGTGGATTTCCAACTCGCCGCCCGGAATGATTGGCTGTTGACGGGTCTGCACGGAACTGATCACGATTGGAATCCAACCATTGCGACGAACCACCGCAGACATGCGGGTTCCAATAAAGAAGTTGATAAGGGAAATATCGATAAAAGACGGGATCCTGGAGGAGAATAACTGCCCGCTACTGGTGCGGTCCCAGAACTTTGGAGTGAAGCGGTGACGCGTCCCGTCCCAGACATTTGCATCGCGCGGACCAAGATAGGTCCGGAACACGGTTAACAAAAGGCTAAAGAATAGATCCATACTCAACTCGAACTATAAGCACCGGGCCCGGGGGGACTCAAGGTTAATTTTATATAGCAACGAGTATGTTAATTTTTATACTGCGATAAATGACCACTCCCCTCTCCTCCGAAAAAGCGAACCATGCGCGCTACCTCATTCTAGGGGCCGGACCCGCTGGGCTGACCATGGCGAAGATGCTCGCTGATCGCGGGATCGAGGATGTCATCCTGCTCGAGGCGAGCGATAAGGTGGGCGGCAAGTGCCTGTCGTCTGAAATCGGCGACCACATCGTCGAGTTCGGCACCTGCTATGCCATCTGGTCTCACAAATACATTCTCAAGCAGATGAAGAAGCTCGGCATTAAACGCAATTTCCTGCGGGCCCAGCGTATCGATGACCGCGAGCTGATGGACTATATTCGCGATGGCAGCGGCCCCTCCTTCTTGTGGCAGGTGTTCAAGTATTTGCGCCTGCGGGGCCGCCTGATGTCCCGCGCCGAATCCGATGACCCAGAGACCAATGCGACGCTGGCGCAGCCCGCGAGTGAGTGGCTGCGGGCCAACAATCTCGGCAAGATTGAAAACATGATGCACCGCGTGGTGACATCGATCGGCTATGGCTATCTCAACCGCTTGCCGTTGATTCATGCCTTTCGCTGGGTCGATTTCAACATGATGGTCACTGGTTTGTTGAAGTTCACCGTGATGCCGGATGGCGGCTGGCAGCATTTCTGGAACCGCTTCGCCGAAGGCCTCGACGTTCGGCTCGAACACGGCGCGGCGCGCATTCACCGCGACAGCGCAGGCGTGCGCGTGGTGACAGCGGACGGCGCGGAATTCAGCGGTGACCAGCTCATTAACACCATTCCGATGGGCGCATTCTGCAAACTGACTGCACCGTCAGACGCCGAAACCCGGATTGCCAACGCGATAGACTGGGGCGGATACACCACCTCCCTTCTATCCGTCGCAGACTGGCCGCACGAGGTCCCGGTCAACGCCTGGAGCGATACTTGCGCCACCGATGCCAATGACGGGCAGATCCTGTTCTCGCGTTTTGAGTGCGATGACGAAGACAAACGTCAATTGTTCACGGTCGGGCAGCTATCTTCCGCTTATGGCCTCGACGAATTGACGGAACTGGCTCTGTTCAGCGCTCAGGAGCGCGGCGCGGCGGACCCGCGACTGGTTCAGCAAATCGTCTGGTCATACATGCCGACTTATAAAGCAGATGCGGTGCGCGATGGACTGATTGCCGCGATGGCCGAGATGCAGGGCGAGAATCGCACCTTCCATTCCGGCGCCAGTTTTTCACATGAAGCGGTGTCGACGATTTCGAGCTTTAACGCACAGCTGCTTGCAAAGGTAGCACCTTGAGGTCCTGACCTGTGCTGTAGACATGATCGCCCGGGATGATCGCCACCAGGTTCACCGACTTATCGCCGCTGAGATTCTCCTGATACTGACCGCCCAGATTGGCGATGTGAGTCTCTGACATGTAGGACGCATACTCATCGAGCGTCACTTCCGAGCCGTCTGACGTTTCGATCGTTTCCGTCACTGGCTCTTTTTCCAGTGTCGTTGTGGCCGCATAGGCGCCGCGAACGATGAAACAGATCGAGCTCGACCCGTCTGTCATGGCGCGCACATAAAGCGACAGGCGCCCGGTATTGCCTACCGTGCGATGAGCCTTCAGACACATCTGGCCGAGCGCACGGGTGAGCGATCCACTGGCCGAGGATTTCACCAGAAGGTCTTCCGGGATCGCCTTCACCAGGGACGCAATCATCGTTTCGGAGAGATCCGACTGCGCCATCTGTGCGAATTCCTCCGCAAAGATTTCGCGCAGGCGCACAGCTTCGGCTTCCACCAGGTGTGCATTATCGTCCAGCGAATGACGGGTCATGGAGGACATCAGGCCTTCCAAGTCCTTCGACGCGTTCATGATCAGATTGGCGAGGTTGCCCAGCTCGTCATCGTCAAACTTGATGCGCGAGTCTGGCTGCAACAGGCGTGCATATTTCCGGATCGTCTTGATCGGGTAGATCACTTCGCGGGAAATCGATTCAAAGAAGGCCGACTTGGTTTGCAGCGCTTGCTCAGCCTGCTGGCGCGATTCCAGGATGGTCTGCTGGCTTTCGACCAGGGAGCTGACATTCTCGATCAGCTCAATCCGGTCGCCAGCAACGCCATTATAATCGGTCTTGCGATAATACTGACCATCAAAGAAGTAGAAGCCTTCGCGGGTGCGGCCACCATGGGTGAGCGCTTCGCGGTTCTTTTCCATGTTCGCATTACAGAACACGACCTCGCCGGAACTGTCCTGAATCTCCAGGCCGATGCCGAGTGTCTTGACCGCTGATTCCAAGCGCCCTTTAGACAGCTGAAGACCGAGGCGAACGCGCAGCATCTCGACCGTCTCATTATATTTCAGGTGCGCCATATAGACCATGGTGACACCGAGCGTACCGCCCATCGCCGCTGTGATTATCGCCGCGGCGCCGTCAATGAAGGACAGCGAGAAAATCGTCACGGGCAGGGCTCCGGCCAGGAACCGCGCCGACATGGCAGAGTTCGACCCGAGACAGGCCGCCGCCGCGGCGCACATGCCGGTCGAGAGGGCTGCCAGCGTGATGTTCGCCGCCGGGTCGGGCCCGGCAAAGATGATACAGCTCAGCGCCCACCAGGCGCCGAACAGGAAATTGTTGCGTGCGCCCTTCTTCAGGAAGCCGCCAGACAGCTTGGCATCCTTCGGCACATTATCCATCGCCTTGGCGCCGACATACTGGAAGTAGGAGAAATAGGCGATCGGCGCCCACCACATCAGCGCCAGCCACCACTGCGTAAATTGCGCAAAGATCAGGGTGACAACGGTGCCGTTAATGGCGGTGATCAGCGAGAGCGGCTTCATCACCGCAGCCAGCTGATCGAACAGTTCACGCAAAACCAGCTGCCGCAGCTCGCCCTCAGGGAGGTCGGTCTTGCCGTGCACAATGCTGTTGAACATGGTTTTGGTGGTTATGCGCATGCTCGCACATAATCATACATGTCTTGAAAAACTGGTCGCTGCGATCGTTAATCTGCGTTCATGATTTTTAGAAACCATCAATCAAGCTTGCGACTTGGTTAACGCAAAAGCTTCAGTTTCAATTTCGCTGAGACAGTGTGAAAATTTTTTACGAAATGGTTCACTATTGATGAGACGATTGACCCTGGAAATCACTCATGCTCAACGTAAAGAAAAACAGATGGGAAGAAATCCGTGATAGAAGCAAATGATCAAGTATACACGATGATGAAAACATTCTTCGAGGAGAATGTTCCATACGCCAAACATAGCGGAATCGAATTACTTGAAATCGCCGACGGCCGGGGCACGGCGCAACTTCCGGACTGGAAGGAAACGCAAAACCATATGGGCTCGCAGCATGCCGGTGCGCTGTTCACGCTGGCTGAAGCCGCCTCTGGCGCGGCTATGGTCTCCCTGTTTGCCGACAAGGTTCTGATGGTGCGCGCCGCGATCACCACCGCGACCATCCATTATGCCAAGGCGGCACGCGGCGTCGTCGTTGCAACGGGTCTGCTGCGCCGCAACGGCGCCGAAATACTCGAAGAGTTCAATCGCGAAGGCCGCGTCAAATTTGAAGTCGATGTGTCGATGACCGATTCCAAGGATCGCGAGATCGGGACGATGGAAGTCATCTGGTCAATCCAGCTCAATCAGCCACGCGCCTAGAGTCGAAGCGCCCGTCACAGCGCAGCCTGCGCGATGGCATTCCCCTTGTCTTTGATCCAGCCTATGTAGACCTTCACTGTGCATAGGCTGGAGCAAAACATGACCAAAACCCCCGTGAACGATGCCGCGCTTGACCAGATCTGGCGCCACGGCCGCTCTTATAATGGCTGGACGGACGAACATGTTCCCGAAACGCTGGTCCGCGCCACCTATGATCTGACCAAGATGGGCATGACCAGCGCCAATTGCTCGCCGGCGCGGTTCGTTTTTCTGCAATCAAGTGAAGCCAAAGAGCGTCTCAAGCCGCATCTGATGGAAGGCAATGTCGACAAGACCATGGCGGCGCCCTGGGTCGTCATCATTGCGCATGATCTGGAGTTTCATGAGAAAATTCCGGAACTGTTCCCGCACAATCCCGGCGCCAAGGACTGGTGCGCGGACGAGCAGAACCGCCACCTCACCGCCTTTCGCAATGGCACGCTGCAAGGCGCTTATCTGATGCTTGCGGCACGCGCCCTTGGTCTCGATTGCGGGCCGATGTCCGGCTTTAACAATGCTGGGGTCGATGAGGAGTTCTTCCTCGGCAATGAAGCCACCAAGACCTGGCGATCCAACTGGCTGTGCAGCATTGGCCATGGTGATGACAGCACCATATTCGAGCGCAGCCCGCGCCTCAGCTTCGAAGACGCCTGTCAGATCCTGTAGCGAGCTGCGATGATCGTTCTGGGATTCCACACGGCCGGTCCAGCCTGCGAACTCGCTCTCATTCGAGATGGCGAGCCGCTGGCCGTGCGGACAGAAGCGATGCAGCGCGGGCAAGATGCGCGCCTGCCCGGCCTCACCCAGGCGCTGCTATCAGATGCGGGTGTCGCCCTGAACGCGGTCGACCGGTTCGCCGTGGTCACCGGGCCTGGCAGTTTTACCGGCATTCGCGTCGGCGTCGCGTTCGCGCGCGGCCTGGCCCTGGCCACGGGAAAGCCCTGCCTCGGGATCACGACGCTGGAAGCCGCTTTACCCGCGGGTCAGCAAGGGTCCGCCATTGTCCTACTCCCGGCCCAGAAGCGCCCGCCAGACATTACCTATTGGGCCCAGACCTTTCGATCCGGCACTGCGACGGACGCGGCGAACGAACTGTCGCTTGCGGCCATTGCCGACCTGCTGACCGGCCACCCACACATGGTCTATGGCGATGCCGACGCGCTGCGAACTGAGTTACCCGACCTCACTGTGCACGCCGCGCAGCCCACCGCCTTGCGTGCGGCCCAACTGGCAGCAGAATTGACGCCCGAGGATCGACCAGCGCGGCCGACTTATGCCCGCGCGCCGGACGCAGCGTTGCCGAAAACGTCTGCCCCGTCATGACGGAGTCGCCCCCTCGTGAAGAATTGATCTCGCTGGCCCTGGCTGATGCCCCCCGAATGGCCGCACTACACGAGACTGCCTTCCCATCCGGTCAGGCCTGGGATGCGCGGCAGTTTGAAAATCTCCTGAACCAGGAATCCGTCTCTGCGCGCGCCCTAACCTGCGGCAATGACATCTTGTCGTTTGTGCTCCTGCAAATCGCCGTGGATGAAGCTGAGATCCTGACATTGGCCACCGCGCTCTCCGCACGCCGCCGAGGGTGCGCGGCGCGCCTGCTGCACGGTGTCGAATCTGATCTCGCGGATCGCGGCATTGCCAGATGGCTGCTCGATGTGGCTGAAGACAATGCAGGGGCGCTGAAATTCTACCAAAACAACGGGTTCGGTATCGACGGGCGCCGCCGGGATTACTATCAACGGCCTGAAGGACAGCGTGTTGACGCCATCTTGATGTCGAAGCCAATGGCTAGACAGGTCGCAACGTAAGGGGCTACAGGACCGTAATGGATCGTTTGGAAAAACTCTGCGCCGAAAAAGGCCTTCGCATGACCGAGCAACGCAAGGTCATTGCACGCATCCTGTCCCTTGCGGACGATCATCCAGATGCTGAAGAGCTGCACCGCCGGGCCAATGCGGTCGACAAGAATATTTCGCTCGCAACGGTCTATCGCACCGTCAAGCTGTTCGAGGAATATGGCATTATTGAAAGCCATGATTTCGGTGATGGCCGCGCACGCTATGAAGAGGTGCCGGACGAACACCATGATCACCTGATCGATGTGAAATCCGGCAAAGTGATCGAGTTCCACAATGAGGAAATCGAGCGCCTGCAGGAAGAGATTGCCCGCAAGCACGGTTATCGCCTGGTCGATCATCGCCTCGAACTCTACGCGGTTCCGCTCAAGGAAGGCGACGACTAGGTCGCGTGGCACGCACGGCCCCCTTTCTGATTGCCATGTCCGGTGGGTCCGGATCAGGAAAATCCACTGTCGCTGAGGCGCTGGTCGAAACGTGTCGATCGGCCGGGGTCGTGATCTTTCACGAAGATGGCTATTATTGGCCGATGGCGCATTACGGGCCCGCTGAAACCGAAGAACAGCGCCAGGCGATCATCGCCAAAGTGAATTATGATGACCCGGTTTCGAAAGAGCCCAGCCTGATGGCGCGGC
>SPJK01038889.1_pt1 | contig 17376 bp, 15 predicted proteins | sample 3741771 | NCBI WGS metagenome assembly SPJK01 (sample SAMN10925997, study PRJNA522277) | cold seep metagenome | isolation source: Elba SIP-enriched marine methane seep metagenome, extraction at timepoint T2 | place: Italy: coast of Elba, Mediterranean Sea
ATGGATATCAAAGATGCATCGATCAATACCGTTGATTTGATGTTGTTCAACAGCGCTGGTCAGCCACTACGCAACTGGCGCACAGCTGATGGCGTACGTACTTTTGATATGCAGGATCTGCCTTCGGGTGTTTACTTCCTGGAAATCCGGGTCAATGGAGCGTCTTTCCATCAGAAGCTCATCAAGCAGTAAATTCTCGAATGCCTGAAAAAGGCTAAACAATGATATGTTGATCATTGAAGCGGTGCCGGGAAACTCCGGCACCGCTTTTTTGTGAGAGCGAAAGTCAATTTACTTGGGCCCTCTTGGGCAATTGCGTATCTTAAACAAAGACGCGCCTCAACTGCCTAGCAATGACCGACAAAAAGATCAGCATCCCGTATCTGTTAGCGGCCGCACTGGTCGTCTTGCTCACTTGGCTTATCCACGAGTTTGCGCACTGGTTGACCAGTGAATTTTTTGGTTATGAAACCAGGATGACCTTGAATAAGACGGGTGCTATTCAAGGACCGTCACCAACTGAAGCGCATCACTTGATCATTTCTGCGGCAGGGCCGATTATCACATTGGTGCAGGCAGTCATCGCTTTCTTTTTGCTAAAGAACCGGAGCTGGAACAAGTATGTATACCTCATTTTGTTTACTGCCTTCTACATGCGGTTCCTGGCGGGCTTGATGAACCTGATCAACCTCAACGATGAAGGCCGGATAAGTTCATCCCTGGGCATTGGCACCTATACCTTGCCGATTATCGTGAGTGGGTTTCTGTTCTACCTGGTATACACCGCATCGAAGAAACATGGCTTGCGCTGGCCATTCCAGCTCGCAACCACCTTAGCCATTATGGTATTTAGCTCGGCTTTGATCTTATTGGACCAAGCTTATGGGGTACGGATTTTGTAGCTCAACAAACCTTTTACTTCGTACTTGCTATTTTCCAATCAACAGTCCACGCATTTAATGAGATTCGCACTACTAATCAACTTCTTATTGCTATCCATCTGGGCCTATCCACAATCATTGAAAGAAGAACTGGAGGCGATCGATAGTTTTGAAGAGGCCCAGCGCTTCCAGGCAACCTACAATGGCTATGTCGAACGCCACACCTTTAGGACAGTCGATCAATTGAGTTCGGAGCAACAACTGATCTTGGAACACTCAAATAAAGGCGTTTTTAGCATTGAGCATTATACATACTGCGTCTACGAGGCCAGCACCTATCTGGCCAGCAACGTTCGCTATATCTATTTTGACGGATCACAATTCAGTAAGTCGACGGTAGATTCTTTGAGGGGAGTCATCCAGGATCAATACCAGCAAACCCCATCGGAAGAAAACTTCATCGCTCTGGTCAACAGCTACAGCATGGATGGCAACCCGAATGGCGGATTACTGAGTTGGTACGAGCCCCGCATAATGCAGAAAGAATTTGCAGCAGCTGTTCTCAACCAACAGGCCGGCGATATTTTTCAAGTTGACATCCCTGAGATGGGTTGGTACTATGTGGTCTTGAAGCTAGATGACGATAAAGAAATCACCTCCACTAGCTACTTGAAAGTACGCACTGAGCAGGATGACTGATGTACATTATTCCACGGCTGCTTGTCCAATGTATTTTATGTAACCTAGTAACTACTTCTGTCAATTGACGCACCAATTGAATCTACTAGACCAGCTCCCTTCTTTTTGGAAGAAAAGGCGGGGGGATGAGTTGAACCACCAATAATGAACTATCGACAAGTCAAAGCACACGCTCGCGAGATGCGTAAGCATCCAACACCTGCCGAAAAAGCATTTTGGGCGAGGGTGAGAAATCGGCAGTTCATGAATCTAAAGTTCAATCGGCAATTCATCGTCGAATATCATGACAGCCGGAACAAGCCTCACTACTATGCCCCAGATTTTCATTGCCATGAGCTCAAGTTAATTACCGAATTAGACGGCCCTATTCATCAGTTTCAGCAGGAGGAGGATGCCACTAGAGAAGAACGGCTTCGCTTGCTCGGTTTTCGCATAATCCGATTTTCCAATGAGGAGATATTACAAGATATCAAAGGAGTACTAAACAAATTAGAAGCAGCAATAAACCGATTGCGCTAACCCACCCCCTGACCCCTCCCTTGAAATGGAGGGGCGATTGGTATAGATAAGTATCGGCTACAATTCCCGAGATCTACAATCTATACTTCGCAACCTACCAAAACCAGCCCCCTTCTTTTTGGAAGAGAAGGGCGGGGGGATGAGTTAAACCATAGTTGACTGCCTGCGCAGTTTACCCCCCATACTAAACAATTGGGAACCAATACTCGCAGGAGTTTGTAACCCAAATAGCAACTCAGCACTCAATTAAAACGGCACCATGAAACTTAACTCTCTCCTTCTTATGATGCTTTCCCTTATGCTTACTAAAGCATATACACAAGACTTGTACTTAAACGATGGGAATAATCAACTATTCGTCCTTCAGCCCGAAACATGTACGCTTGATTCTTTAGCCGACATGAGTTCCTTCTTCCTTGACATCAGTTACCACCCCAATGGGGAACTTTATGGGATTCGCGGCAATGGGGAGCTATTCCAAGTAGACACCACCGACGGTTCCATCACGCTGATACATACTTTCGACAATCAGACCTATAGTTCAATGACCACCTCCCACGATGGCCATTTCTACATCACCGGTAGTTCCGGAGAATTACGTTCCTACGATTTAGCTTCGCAAGAGGAAATCTTACATGGCATCATCGATGCTCAAGTGGGAGGCGACCTTACTTTCATCGCTGGAGAATTGTACCTCGGCGGGCTTGGTGCACGTCTCTATTGCATCGACCTGGACGACCCTAGCAATACGGAGCTGGTAGTACAAATGGACACACCCGGCAAAGTGATCGGCCTTACATCAATTCCCATAGGCTGTGACAGCATGGTCCATTATGCGGTGGTCTCGGGCCTCAGCGGAGGTATTTCCACCATTTATCAAGTGGATTTTGATCAGAATAGCTCCGTTCTTGTTTGCACCCTGCCCTTCGCCGTGAAGGGCTCTGCCGCAACTTTCGAATACCTGGGTTCATTAGACAGCTTACCAGCATTAGTGCTGGATTCTATCACATATGAGCTGCCACTTTGTACTGATCCTTTCACTGATCTTCACGTCTTCGTCAGCAATGGAGCCGGTGAACTCAATTATCAATTGAGTGATTCACTAAGCAATACCGATGGCATGTTCAATGGGCTGGTAGCCGAGGACTATACCCTCAGCGTGGTCGATGACCGAAGCTGCACTTTGCAGGAAACCATCACTATTAGCTGCGAAGAAGTGAACAGTACAGGGCCTCGTCTTCATCCCGGCGAAGCAATCAGTCTATTTCCTAACCCAACGACCAATGATCTACATATCCATACCGGCTATTCTCTTTCTCAAGAGGACTTGAGAATGTATTCGATCACTGGGCAAGAGCTACCCCTTAGCGTGACAAGTTTAGTTAATGGTGCAAGCCTAGAGTTACAGGCAATCGCTGCTGGTACCTATTTCCTACAATTACCCAACAGTACCCACAGAGTGATCGTAATTAAATGACGGGAAGCCAGTTCCGAAACACATTATCTTAGCAAAAACGAAGCACTCTTAAGCTGTACATCATGAAAACCATCTCTGTCGAAATTATCTCCGCTAAAGAAATCGACCTGGCTAAAGTGCTTCAAAAACATCTGCGTGGCTACGCCATGATCCAACGAAATGACGTCACCATTTTCGCTTCGGATGTGACCAAACTCCGCACGAGTTCCACCATGTTAAACGTAATCGTCGTATCCTCCAAGGGTCGACAGCACTACACCCTTGACTTTATCGCTGGTGGCGGTAAGCAGGGTGTCTTCATCCAGATCGATTGGTGGTCCGAGTCCTCGGAAGTCTCGCGTGCCTTGCGAACACTGGAGCAGGTTTGCGAAGAACACAATCTCACCCTCTTGAAGCCAGGAGATTCGTATTATTGAAGGAATTTGGAAAACCGCGCTGATCCCCAGCCACCTTCAACAACTTCAGATCTATGCCAACCACCATAACCAGCAACACTATTCAGGTAGATAACACCACCATTCATTATCGAATAGCTGGACAGGGCGAGACCATACTCTTCCTCCACGGTTGGCCGACTTCTTCCTATCTCTGGCGCAACATGATGCCGGCACTAGCTGAAAAGTACCAGGTGATCGCCCTCGACTTGCCCGGCTTCGGACAATCCGATAAGCGCCCGGAAGACTCCTATAGTTTTCGCTATTACAGCCGGATCATTAGTGGCTTTTTGGATCAATTGGATATCCAACGAACCACCCTGGGCGTACACGATCTTGGCGGCCCGCTAGGCTTATTCTGGATGTCGCAACACATGGAGCGCGTCGATCGACTGATTCTGTTCAACACCTTAGTGTACCCCGAATTCTCCTTGGCAGTGAAGTTATTTGGCCTGGCTACCGTCTTGCCCGTCGTCAGGGATTTGATTACCAGTCCGGCCGGCATTAAATGGGCCATGCGCTTTGGCGTCCACCAGAAACACAAATTGACGGAAGAGATTATTCGGAACTATCAAGCGCCATTTAAAGAACGGGAAGCGAGAAAAGCCTTGCTGAAATCAGTGCAGCGATTAAGCCTGAAAGGCTTTGCAGCAATTGCTGAGGTGATGTCATCATTTCAGGGGCCAGTACAAATTCTCTACGGTGAAAAAGATCGCATTCTGCCAAAGGTGAGCGACACCATGGCGCGTGTAAAAGCCGATCTCCCTCAAGCGACTGTCCAGTCATTCCCGAACAGCGGGCATTTTCTTCAGGAGGAGGTAGCTGAAGAATTGAGTGTGGCCGTTCTGGCGTTTATGGAGGGCTGATTAGACATCATCCTACTCCAAAACTAAATCCCACACCTTCTCCACAATATCTTCTTTGTTCGGCTTATTGATATAGTTGCCATCATCGCCATAAGGTGGGCGATAGGCCTTTGCTGTCAGGGTTGCAGGTTGCGCATCTAGGCGGAAGAAACCCATTTGTTCTTCCAAGATGTGTTGCATGATGTAGGCCGCTCCGCCACCAGGCACATCTTCATCGACCACCAACAGGCGGTTCGTTTTTGCCAGGCTGGCCGCAATGCGATGCTCCAGATCGAAAGGCAAGAGTGTTTGTACATCGATCAACTCTACTTCGACGCCGGCCGCAGATAGAGTGTCACAGGCTGCTTCAGCAATGCGCACGCAAGAGCCATAGGTCACCAAAGTCAGGTCAGTACCTTCACGAACGACCTCTGGTACGCCCAGCGGGACAGTGAACGTATCGAGATTATCCGGCAGGCGTTCCTTGAGCCGATAGCCGTTGAGACTTTCAATGACAATGCCGGGGTCATCACTTTGCAACAAGGTATTGTACATACCCACCGCTTGCACCATATTGCGCGGTACGCAAAGGTGAATGCCACGCAACCCTCCTAACAGCACGCCCATGGGTGAGCCACTGTGCCAGATGCCTTCGAGGCGGTGACCGCGGGTGCGAATGATCGCCGGAGCAGCTTGCTGGCCATTCGAGCGCCAGCGCAGTGTAGCCAGGTCATCTGATAATGGGGAGTAACCGTAGATGAGGTAGTCGAGATATTGTATCTCTGCCAGAGGCCGCAAGCCACGCATAGCCAGGCCGATTGCTTGCCCCATAATCGTCCATTCCCGGATCCCGGTATCGAATAAGCGGTGTTCGCCGTATTTGGCTTGTAAGCCGGCAAAGCCCTGATTTACGCCACCGATCTTGCCTAGGTCTTCTCCAAAAGCGTAGAATTCCGGCATGCGCTGAAAGACTCCATCAAAAAAGCGATTGATCACTTCAAAGCCATTAAGCATTGGTGATTCTTCGCTGTACACCGCAGGGACGGCGGGTACCCGTACGGCTGCTTTAGGCGTTGGGCTTGTGAGGTGTTGTGCAAAGCGCTCTTCCAATACGTGGCGCTCGCGTTCGATGTACTGATCGAGATCAGGTAGTGGCTGTTCGCGCAGAGCGAAACGCAAGCGGCGTGCCATAGCTAGCAACTCCGACTGCGTAGCCGTTTTGCTATGCTGCAATTCCTTTCGGAAGGCTGCAACGGCGGGCTCCTTTTCGTTGGCAAGCCGGTCCACAATACCCGATAATTCGCGCTGCCGCTCCCCTAATGGTTGGCTGAAGCGTTGCCAGGCGTTGCGGCGGGCCTCCTTGATATTCTGCTTGGCCTGTGCCTCGATTTCTTGAAGGTCTTGCTCTTCGGCCAGGCCGGTTGCCAGCAACCACAGGCGAAACTGGCGATTGCAATCATATTCGGCCTCCCAGGCCAGGCGCTCTGCACTCTTGTACCGCTCATGCGAACCCGAGGTCGAGTGCCCTTGGGGTTGCGTCAGCTCATCGACATGGAACAACGCCGGCCGATGGGTACGGCGCATGCGTTCCACGCCTTTTTCGTAGCCTTCGCAAAGTGCGGGGTAATCCCATCCTTTGAGAAGATAAATATCAATGCCTTCTTTCCCTTGCTCCGCCTTAAATCCGGCTAGTGCTTCGCTGATACTCGACTTGACCGTCTGATAACTTTTCTCCACAGAAATGCCGTAGCCATCATCCACCACTGTGACCGCCAAAGGGCATTGGATAACTGCCGCGGCATTCATCGTTTCCCAAAAAGCACCTTCTGAAGTACTGGCATCGCCAATACTACAGTGGCAGATTTCGTTACCGTCTTCACTAAACTTGGGGAGGTCGAGCTGTTCTGCTTCCCGAAAAACGCGGCTGGCAAATGCCAGGCCAAAACCACGTGCCATTTGCCCGGCTGTAGTGGAAACATCAGACGACAGGTTGAATCCTTTGCGCTGATCGAGCCACTCTCCTTTATCATCCACCAATGGTGTGGCGAAATGGCCGACCATTTGTCGCCCTCCACTAAAGGGATCATTTTCGTTATCAGCATAGAGCTGCGCCAGAAAATCTTCAGGGGTCGCCAATCCAAGGGCCAATAATAAGGTGTGGCCCCGGTAGTAATCTGCTCGCCAATCGCCGGGTTGGATCGTCTTGGCAAGTGCTACCTGATAGACCTCCTTACCATCGTCAGAGACACCAAATTTGGCGTGGCCGGTGAGCACCTCTCGGCGGATCAACAGGCTCAACTCTCTACTTAGGCAACAGATGTAATAATCCTGTAGGATGTCATTACGTTCTGTTTCGGCTGAGGCGGTCTGGGTGGCTACTTTTTTCAAGATCACGGCTATTGTTTAATTAGGCGGATACGTCATGGAAACCAGTAAGATCGGGATCGCCGATGGCTGTCAAATGCGGAGAGAACTTGACACAAAGATACGTAAACCAAAGGTTAAGTGATAGGCTACAGGCCTTTGCACAAGCGCCCTTCACCGTTTCCAGAGCGTTTTAGATTTCGTAAAACCCAGCACCTCTTATAAGCTTAATAACCAATCAAATAGAGTGTAGTTCGGCCGAAAGGAAAAATATATCGCCATTAAAAAAATGCCGCCAATTCGCAATCACCGATAGTCATTTTGCACATCAGAAATGTAACCATAGAAATAATGGTTCCTGCACAATTTTCACTGGATACTGGCATTCTTGATTAAGCACAGCCTTACCTTAGTAATTTGCATAATCAAGCGATCTGCAACGAGGCCTTTATCTTGTACGAAAATCGCTCAAAAAAAATTCAAACTTTTTCGCCATGCCTACCGCCAGCGCCCTGTTTTCCACCCTGCTACTCCTTTTTTCCAGCATCTCAATCTGGGCACAAGAACGCCCTCCAAGCTGTGTTCCATTGCCTCCGGTTCTGGAGGAAGTTTCTGGCCTGGTATATCAACATCCCGATAGCCTATGGTGGCATACCGACAGTGGCGGTGAAGCCAGTTTATACCGGACTAATGAGCAGGGAGAACTCTTGGAAGTGGCCCCTCTCCCGAATACCATAAACCGGGATTGGGAAGACCTGACCTCCGATGATGGCGGCAATTTCTATGTAGGTGACTTTGGCGATAACCGTCGACGCCGAACAGATTTGCGCATTTATCGATTCGACCCTTCCTCTGGTAATTTGGATAGCATTCTCTTTTACTTTCCAGAAAACCGACACTTTGATACGGAAGCTTTCTTTTGGCACCAGGATTCACTCCACCTTTTCACTAAGAGCGCGATGAATGTCAAGTGGCGCACCACCTATCACTATGTCCTGCCGGCTACGCCTGGCGAGTACCAAGCCATCCTTCGCGACAGTCTCCAGCTCCGCAAGCGAAGTGTGACGGCAGCAGCCATCGATCCCCTTACTGGCGATGTTGTCCTGCTGGCCTACCACTATACCAAATGGCTGGGCTTTATCCCACATTCCGCAGCAAATGTCTATTACCTACGCAACTACCCAGATCATCACTACCTGCAGGGCGATATTCGCGCTAAACGAATTTCATTCCTGTTGGCAACACAATACGAATCGGTCGATTTCCTAAATGATCGCTACATTCTTACTGCTTCGGAGAAAACGGCATTTATCCGTGCCCGGGGGAAGCGGGTCAGGAGAAGGTAACATCGCTTAACCAAACTAAAACCCGATTAAACAGGCCGACAGGCCGACAGGCCGACGGGTTGACAGGCCGACAGGTCGACAGGCCGACGGGTTGACGTTTTAACCCGATAATTATACCTTTACCTCGTCTTCCATGAACAAAAGTATCCGACATGAAATACCTCCCGCTCCAAACCGAGCTCTACTCATTGAACAGAACGCGCTTTACCCGCAAGATGTCACCTGATAGTATTGCGATCTTCCATTCCAATGATATGATGCCACGTAGCGGGGACACTTGCTACCCGTTTCGTCAAAACAATGCCTTGTTCTACCTGAGTGGACTTGATCAGCCAGAAGTGGTGGTGGTGATTTTCCCCGATTGCATCAAGGAGGGCTTTCATGAGGTAGCTTTTATTCCACGTACCGACGAAAGGAAAGCACGTTATGATGGCCCGCAACTCACCCCGGAGGAGACGAGAAGAATTTCGGGTATCCAAAAGGTCTACTTCCTCGATCAGATGGACAGCATTCTGCGCGAACTGATCTTGCTGGCCAAAAGGATCTATGTCAACCTCAACGAACACGATCGCTTCCATACACCGGTCACCAGCCGTGATGCGCGGATGCTACAGGAACTTCAGCTTCGCTATCCAGCGCATAAATACCACCGCGCTGCGCCGATCTTAAAGAAGTTGATGATGATCAAATCGGCCTATGAGTTGGAGCCTATCCAACAGGCTGTCAACATCACTGGGCAGGCGTTTGACAAAGTGCTTCGCTTTGTAGAGCCTGGCGTTTTCGAATACGAAGTGGAAGCAGAGATCACCGCAGAATTCATTCGCAATCGCGCTACAGGGCACGCCTATGAACCAATCGTCGCTAGTGGACCCAACTCCTGTATTCTTCACTATATCAAGAATACCCGCCGTTGCCAGGACGGCGATCTGCTATTGCTCGATTTTGGCGCCGAGTATGCTAATTATGCCAGCGACCTTACGCGAACCATTCCGGTAAACGGCCGCTTCTCCAAGCGCCAACGTAGCATTTACGATGCCGTCCTGCGTGTGCAACGCGCGGCTATCGAACGCTTGCAGCCAGGCACTTTATTAGAGGAATACCACCAGGAAGTCGGTGACTTGATGGAAGGTGAATTACTGAACCTTGGCCTCATTGATAAAACGGATATCAAAAACCAAGACCCGGATCGGCCTGCGTACAAGAAGTATTTCATGCACGGCACGAGTCATCACCTGGGCTTGGATGTACATGACAACGGCAGTCGCTACGCTCCTATTCAGGCAGGGATGGTCTTTACCTGTGAACCTGCGATCTATATTCCAGAAGAAAACCTGGGCATTCGCTTGGAAAACGACATCCTAGTCACCGACCAGGAGCCCATCGACCTAACTCGCTATATCCCTATCGAGGCAGAGGCGATTGAAGAAGCGATGAATGCGGGCGTGGAAGCTGGTTTCTAGGTACTAGTCACTGGTTGGTATCGATAAATTATCTTATTAATGAGTTATCGAAACTTGGAGATTTGGAGGCTTGCCAAGGAGATCGTGGTGGAAATACACACGATGTCGATCAAGGAATTACCAAAGTTTGAGTTGTACGAAATTGGCAGTCAGATCCGTCGATCAAGTAAAGGGGTGAAATCGGCTATCGTTGAAGGATATGGTCGCAGGAGATACCCCAAAGATTATGTCAAATTCTTGATCTATGCTCAAGCTTCAAATGACGAAACAATTGATCATTTAGAAACTCTTTGGGAGACCCAATCACTCCAAAATGAAGAGCTTTATCTCGCATTGCACGACAAAATCGACATGCTTGGCAAGAAGCTTAACAGGTTTATTCAAGCCGTAGATAAATAAATCCGCCTAACCAGAAACAAGAAACCAGCAACAAGTGACCAAAATAGCCCAAACCCACGTCTGGCAGGAAGCCCTCGACCTGACCCGCCCTTACACCATTGCCTACAAAACTGTTACCGCAGTGGAGATGAACTTTCTGGCCATCCGCTTGGAGAACGGTGCCTGGGGCGTTGGTTGTTCGTCCCCATCAAAGCAGGTGACTGGCGAAACGTCTGCTGCTAGCTTGGCGAGCCTCCAGGCCACGGCCGATTCTTTACTCAAAGGACAATCCATTCTTCACCTGCCGCACCTCTTGCGGGAGGCTCAACGGGCTTTCCCCGGCCAACCTGGCGCACTAAATGCGGTGGACAATGCGCTCCATGATGCTTTTTGCCAACACCTGGATGTGCGATTGGTCGATTGGCTCGGCCAGGTACACCAGGCCCTGCCCACCTCCATTACCATCGGTATCACTTCAGTGGAAGACACCTTGGAGCAGGCTCGAGAACATATGGCTAGTGGTTTCCGGATCATCAAACTGAAGATCGGGCAATCGCTGGAGAAGGATGTAGAGGTGTTCCGAAAACTGCGAGAAGAAGTAGGGCCGGACATCCTCATTCGCGTGGATGCCAACCAGGGCTATAACCCGGCTGAATTAGTCGCCTTTGCCAAAGCTACCGAAGCCGAAAAAGTCGAGTTTTACGAACAACCCTTCCCTCCTGCGCTTCAGGAAGCCAAGCCGGCCTTGCAAATGGAATTACCAGCAGACCTTCGTCGCCTGTGCGCTGCCGATGAAGATATATTGGATGCCAACGACGCCATGCGCTTGGGGCATGCGCCACATCCATTCGGTATCTTCAATATTAAGTTTATGAAGTGCGGCGGCATTGCAGAAGCTCGCCGAATTGCCTGGGTTGCCGAGCAACAACAATTGGAGCTAATGTGGGGCTGCAACGATGAAAGCATAGTGTCGATAACCGCCGCGTTGCATACTGCCCTGGCTAGCCCCGCAACGCGTTACCTGGATCTGGATGGTAGTCTCGATCTGGCCCGCGATGCGGTGAGTGGCGGTTTTATCTTACAAGATGGTTTACTGTATCCTGGAGAAAAGGCGGGCTTAGGTGTTCAATTGCTCAAGCAATTCTAGGCTGGGTTTTAGGTGAAGGACCCGCTAAGACACTAAATTATCCTCAAGTTGCCAATCTGAATCAGCCGCTGGTTGCTCCGGACCATAGATCCAGTAGGCATCTCCGAAACCGATCATTGGATAAAAGATGAAAGGGAGCAATACTAAGCCAACGGTGAAGACTTCATCTTTGCCGAAAGCTTTCGACACGCCATTGGCCAGCATAATGGCGATGACGATATTGACAAAAGGAATAAACAACAAGACCACCCAAACTTCCGGGCGTTTGGCGATTTGTGTGGTCAGCACTGCATTGTAGATAGGTACGATGCTTCCCCAACCAGGTTTGCCAGCCTTTTCGAACAAACGCCACACACTGATTATCATGATGTAAACGACGATGATCAAGAACTGGAAAACCAACTGAAAAAAGTAGGCGCGATAAAACATTTCTGATGTCATCATTGCTGAATCTGCCTCCGACATCAACAATCGACCTAAAACGATCGACACCACATTGGATAATAGTAGTAGGGAGAGCCCCATACCGAATGCTTGTCCCGCTTTGATCGTTGATCCCGTTCGGCGATCATACTCGCGAAAAGCTTGAAAAAGAACCACAAAAAGCGCGACGTATCCGACAATTGCCGGAATCACCATCACCCAGCCTGGGATGGATCGTACACCTCCTTCTCCATCAAGGTCAAAGGCGAAGTAACTCGCCCAGCCAAAAGCGGTCGTAATCGCGATGTAAATCAGTGCCCACTTGATCGTTACGGTCCAGAAAGTTTGGTTTTCCATTTGTTTTGCTGTTGTGTCTTTGCTGGGTTGATAGCGCTAAGTACCAAAAAGTAATCACTGTTTGGAAAAAATTAAGCAGAGCGAAGGTTTGTTTGCTCCAAAATCTAGTGTTTCTTAACAGTACTAAATCGTCAGAACATGGAAAATGCACTAGTTCTCACGCATGGAATGTTGGAAACCGCCAACGCAAAAACCTGTCATGGTTTGCTGCGCGGAAGCGAGCGCTTTCACCCCTTGGCTGTTATCGATTATGCCTATGCCGGGCAGGATGCAGGTGAAGTCTTGGATGGTCAACATCGCAACGTTCCCATCTATGCTTCGATCACCGATTACTATGCTCAGCAAAGCAATGAAAAACCCAGCACTTGCATCATCGGTGTAGCACTACCAGGCGGCATCTTACCCGATGATTTTCGTGTACAACTCCGCCTTGCGGCAGAACATGGCTTACACCTCGTCAATGGCTTGCATACTTTCCTGAGTGAAGATGAAGAATTCCAACAACTCGCTAAGCAACACAACATCAGCCTGATCGATGTGCGTAAACCCCGCCACCGGAAGGAACTGCAGTTTTGGACCGGAGACATCTACCAGCTTACAACACCCATTGTCGCTGTACTTGGGACTGATTGCGCCTTAGGCAAACGCACAACCGCCCGTTGGCTCATGGAAGCCTTCCGTGGGCAGGGAAAGAAAGCAGAAATGATCTACACGGGTCAAACCGGCTGGATGCAGGGTTCACCTTATGGATTTGTTTTTGATAGTACGGTCAATGACTTCATTGGTGGAGAGCTCGAAAAAGCAATTCTCCAATGCGATCGTGAAGCGCAACCAGACGTGATTTTCCTGGAAGGGCAATCGGCTTTGCGCAACCCCAGCGGGCCTTGCGGCAGCGAGTTCATCCTCAGCGGCAACGCCAAAGGGGTCATCCTGCAACACGCGCCCGGGCGTCACTGCTTTGAGGGCAGTAAGGTGCCCATAGGTTCGGTGCAGCAAGACCTGGATCTCATCCGCATTTACGGCGCTCAGGTGATCGCTATCGCGCTCAACGGAGACGAATCAACACCCGGGGAATTGGTACAGACACAGGAACAACTGCGCGCACAAACCGGACTTCCGGTCGTTCGCCCATTAGAGGAGGGTGTAGCCGAATTGGTGCAAGCTGTCAGCTTCTACATGGCAGGGGTTTAACAGGACTTTCGGCAAAACCGAAAGTCGTAGAGGGAATAAGCCTGCCTGCCATACCGCCAGGTAGGCAGGGTAGAGGGTAGAGAGATAGTTTGCGTTCCATAGCGTATCTTTTCCAAGATCGGGTCCAATTACCCTTTTTAGAAAATTAGGACTCGGTAATTCTTTGTCCCTCTACCGGCTACCTTATGGCCCGTACGGGCCCGTGTCGCTCTACGGACTTTTACCGAAAGACCAGCTTAATCCTTCTCAAGGGCCTCCAGTAATTCTGCCGCTTCTTCTTTTTTCCACTGTGCACCGTTCACAATTTTCTGTAGAAGCGTAATGGCAGCTGCATCTTGTCCATTTCGAACATAGGCCAGGGCCAAAAACCATTCGGCTTCTTGTCTTTGTTCTGGCGCCGGCAAAGCTAGAATACTTTGCAGGTGGCGAATAGCAGCTGTTGGATTTTGATTTGGCTGATAGAGATAGCTAAGAGCTAGATAAAAGAGATCTTCTTCCGTTGCACTTCCTTTCGCAACAACCTCCTCGCGCAACTCCGCAGAACGAGCAAAATCACCTAACTGATAAGCATCAATCGCCTCAGCTCTCTGTTCATCTGCACCGTCAAGGCTTTTTCGCGTCTCCGCGCTTCCGTAGTGCGCTGCCAGGTAATCTCCAGACAACTCCATCGCACTATTAGGTTGCTGTCGCAGTAAACCTACCGAAAGTACAATGAGTAATACACCAGCGGCTACACTCAAAACAGTATATAAACGCCGTCGACGGCCGGTGCCAGGCCGTTTAATGCCGTGTTCTTCAGCGAGAGCGCGCCGAAACCGCCGACGACTATCTTCATCAAACTTGGTTTCCAATAGATCGCGAGTCACTTGCTCCAGTTCCTCCTTTGGCAGCTCGTCTTGTAAATACTTATCTTTCGTATTCATGGAATAGTACTTTTAACGTTGATAAAGGGTTTTGAAATAGCCTTGCAGTTTTTGCATACAGCGCTGCTTTTGCTTACGAGTAGCAACTTCGCTTTTCCCTAGCAGCTCGGCTAGATGACTGAGTGGTGTTTCGTCGTAGTAAAATCCTTTTAATAATTGTTGGCAAAGGTCTCCTAATTGATCCCAAGCCAGATCAAGAACCTGTAAGGTGTCGGCATCCGGCCCGTCGAGTTCTACCTCGGGTTCGGCAGCCTCTTCCAAGTCTACCAGGTTTTCCTTTTTCTTGCGAATACGCGAAAGTGCCTGTATGGCCATTTGAGTAAAGAGAAACCTCAAATTGCCATATTGGATCTTGCCTTGACGCAATTTTTTACAAAAGATGACCAAGGCATCAATCGAAGCATCGTAGGCCTCAACAGCCGACGCTTTCAGATTGCGTTCCAAATAGGAGGTACAATCCTTAAAATGCACCAAGATCACTTGCTGAAAGAACTGATCGTCACCTCGACGCAGCTCTTCCACGACCTGCTCGAAGTCGGCAAGGCTTAGTCCAAAATTCTTCTTAGCCGTTTGTACAGCTTCCAGTGAAGTGGAAGTGGTACGCATAAGATTGCGGTTTACGTGTAATGGTACAGTGCTCATCTTCTTGTCGTTGCAGGTTGCATGGGCTGATTCGATCAGCTTTCTACTTACTATAAGCTCACCTTTCACGACAGTGTGACATTAAAAGTAGATTTTTTTTAAACTTCGTCTCCTCGCCCTTCTCACTGCCAGCATTTTCAGCTTTTGAAAAAAAATCAAAAAAATCCGTTAGGAAATGTCACGCTGGTCAATTTGTCGGGCTTATAAGCAATAGAAGGATAAACAAAACCACCATTGGCCCTTTTAGGACGACCTATGAAATAAAAGAGCCAAGCGGAACTTCAAAAACGTGTTGATAATGTTGAGACTTACACTACTACAAGCACTCATTTGCTTTCTATTCTTGGGCAATCTTGGGCTGAATGCCCAATCGGATTACGTTCCCAATCAAATTATCGTTAGCTACGAAACTGACGCAACTGGATTAGAGAAAGCATACGCACGAGCTAATGCAGGAATTACCAATTACACCCCTATTGGCGACGGCTCTATAGAGCTATGGGCTGACCTGAATTTCCCAATGATGACGCCGAGTGGGCAAGGAATGGGCGGCGGCTCCTCCGTAGGAGAAGTCATCATGAATGAACAAGATTTAATCGAAGCCCTTGGGATCAACAGCAATGGCACCAATGGAAATGAACGCGTAATCATCAACGATGGTGATCTGAATTATATCGTTGAACTACCGGATCTGACAGGACAGTCACCCAATGAACCCCGCGCAACAACGCAACATTGCGCATCTGATGAGTATCGAGTGGCTGGAACCCCCAACAATCCTAGTTCTCAGCCGCTGCGGTTGGTCGTCATGGATCAATTACTCTCCTCCCCACAATATGCTCCATTTCTTCAGGAAACATTCCCGATCGCCAGCAACCTGGGTGGTGTGCATGCTAATTGCGTGACCTCCATTATCCACAGAATATTGATGAACACAGGGATTGATGATTACGAACTGTATAACGTGGCCGTTTTTGATGCTCAGGGAAGCGCTACTTACAGCGATATGCTGGCTGGTTTCTACGCCATTCACCAGGCTGGCATTACGAATGCCGTCATCAACCTTAGCGCAAGTGTCCGTTCAATTCAACCAGAGCTGGGCAGAGAGATCTGGGAGCGGGTGGATAAGCTACTTACCGAGGGTAACAACCTATTGATCAGTAGTGCCGGCAACGACAGTTACGGAGGCGACAATGTATTTCCAGGTTGTGCCAACATCTCGAATGAGATTACGGTAGTTGGAACAGAGCAATGTTACAGCAACCTTTGGCAGCAGAGTAACTACAATGCATTTCACTATGAAATTGGTGCTGAAAGCACTGGCATTTTAGTTCATGATGGGGCCGATTTCTACCTGGCTGATGGCACCTCCTATGCAGCACCTCAAGTAACAGCGGCGGCCCTCCAGGTGGTTACTAAGATGAACAACTTTGATGCAGGCTTCCTGAAAACACACCTGCTTGCTACCGCCGATACAAAGAGTGAACTTGTCCCCTATGTACAAAATGGTCTGGTTTTGAATGCTACCACAGCAACAGAAGCAAATGCTGTAAATATGCGTCAAGCCACGACTGGGCCGTTGAACAATCAACAAGCTGATCGGGCATTAGCTGCCGTTGCTTTCCAGGCTACTGCCTTCCCGAATCCGTTTACCGAACAACTAAACATCCGTTTACAAGGACTATCCCCTACAGCAAGCGTGCATATTTCGCTGATCGATGCCGTAGGCCGACCCGTTCAAAGAATGCAACCTTTGGTGGCCGGCAGTACAGAATTACAACTGGATTGGCAGTCACTGCGCACTGCTACACCAGGAGTATACTTATTGCGGGTAGAAACCGATCAACAGGTGTGGACCCAGAAGGTGATCCGGCAGTAATCTCCTTCGAATGAACCACCGTTCCTTGATCTACCCTGGTATTCAACGAATCATGTACCCCTTTAGCGATGGTTTCATGTTGCCGGTCTTCTTCCTATTTTTGGAAAAAGTCCAAAGAAGCAACATGATCCATCGTTTTTTGCCCGTTTGCCATAGGCTTGTACAAATCGTATTGATCGCCCTTGTGTCTCACAGCTCCGTGACGGCACAATCAGTTGACCAGCAAGCGCAGGAGCGAATTGCTGCCGCTCAACAGCTATACGGCACCGCATCAGTCCCGCTATTAGAAGAAGCACAGGAAATTTGCGGCTCTGGTTGTGCTGATAGCACCATGGCCAGTCTTTACCGGCGTTTAGGTGTCGCCTACTTTCAAGGGTATATTGACGATGACCTGGCCCTTGCCTTTACCGA
>SPJK01050552.1_pt1 | contig 17372 bp, 10 predicted proteins | sample 3741771 | NCBI WGS metagenome assembly SPJK01 (sample SAMN10925997, study PRJNA522277) | cold seep metagenome | isolation source: Elba SIP-enriched marine methane seep metagenome, extraction at timepoint T2 | place: Italy: coast of Elba, Mediterranean Sea
TAAATATTTTGCGCCTGCCGGAATGCTTTGTTTGGGGTCCAGACGATTGGTGACGCCCATTCTGTCTGATGTGGCTTCTGTTAACATCATTAACCCACGGACATTGGTCGGTGATGTATTGTAAGTGTCCCAATGCGACTCTTGGTAGCTGATGGCTGCAAGCAGTCGCCAATCTAAGCCTGTGATTTCCTGCGCTTCTTTAAATAGCTTGATATATTGTGGTAGCCGTGTACGACTGCGCGCCAGAAAGGCGTTGATATCAACGGGCTGTAAGCGTTTGCTATTGCCGTGATAACGGTCAATTAAGTTACGCAAAGTCCCGTCGTTTCTTATTTTTGTGAAAAAAGCATTGGCAGCTAATAATAAGTCTGGTTTTCTATCTTTACCAAACCCCCAAGCAATTTCTTCTGACTTCCCAAAAGGGAAGGCGACGCGTAAGTGTGGGTGAAAGTTTCGCAACATAGACGTTAAATGGTCATCGGCAATCGTGTATTCGATTTTACCTTCGGCGACTTCATCGATAATGTTTTCAGAGTGCATCGCCGTGCGTTCTTCCCAGTCTAATGCACTTTCTTTTGCTTGAAATAATTTAAGTCGCTCCGCAAAGCTAGTGGATGCAGGAACAACGATTTGTTTGCCAACTAGCTGGGATACTTTTCTAGCGGGTTTTTTGGTTACCTTTTTGTTGTAGATGACCTGCTGTTGAATGTTTTGGTAAGAAACAGAAAAATCAATTAAGTTACGACGAGCATCGGTAACAGTTAAATCAGCGGCGGCAATGTCCGCTCGGTCGTTAACAATGGCGTCAACCACCTCTTGGATGCTATCAACGACAAGAAATTCTATTTGTTTGTGTCCGCCCAAAAACTCAACGAATGCTTTTGCTAAATCATATTCGAGCCCAGAAAATTCTCGGTCACTGTTAATGAAGTAAGTGTTAGGGCTATTAATGGTAACGAATGTAATCACATTCGGATCACGTTTAATCACCTCTGTTTTTGCGACCTGCTTTTTATCGACGGGGGCATCACAGGTGCATTCGCAACCGGCTAGGCTGAAGAATATGCCAAATATAAAAATATAAATGGCGTATTTTATGGTTGATGTCGTGTTTTTTTGTATCAAAGGCTAACACCACTTTTCTTCAATATTGCCATTGTCTGCAATAAAAACAGCCGAGGCTAGTTGATAAAAGATGCCATGTTCAACAATGCCAGGAATATTATTTAAGCACTGGTTTAAATCTTCTGCTGATACGGACTGATCAAATGTCATGTCAAGGATTAAGCTTCCGTGTGAGCTAATCGATAAGCCATCGTTGGCTGCATTCGGGCGTAAATCACCGCTGCCGCCTGCTAATTCAATGCTATGTTTGATGCTTTGCCAAGCTGCGGGTAGGACTTCAATTGGGATGTTGAAATTTTCGCCAATACGACTAACCAATTTGGTTTTGTCTGCCACAACAAAGAACTGTTTCGCGGCTTTTGCCAGTAGCTTTTCCATCACAAGGTCGTAGCCGCGGCCTTTTAGCAAGGTTAAATCTGGGGTGATTTCATCTGCACCATCGACATATAAATCAATCGTACTAACTTGCTGAATAGATGCGACACGAAGGCCTAAGCTTTGTGCTTTAATCATGCTGACATTCGAGCTTGATACTGCTGTAATGTTCAGTTTTTCTTCTCGCTGCTTTCGCGCGAGTTCTTCAATAAAGAAGTTGGCGGTCGACCCAGTTCCAAGGCCAACCAACATGTCATTTTGCACGTGCTTCGCAGCATGTATCGCAACTAGCTGTTTATCATTCATTAAATGATACCCTCTATTGTTTTATGGTCTTTTTTTAAGTTATTTAAATTGAAACTGACCGTAAAATAGCACCCTTGTTAAGGGTATAATAGGCAAAATTCATCGCTAAACCAAGTCATTTTTTAGTTTCACTTATGCAGTTAACACCTCCACCAGTCGGTCGTTCCACTCGTTTTTCTTATGCAGCCAATGGCTTAGATAGCCTGTCGCTAGCATTATTAGCTTGTCGCTTAAAAACAACAAAAGAACCTTTGGTGGTTGTTACGGCTAACGCATTTGAAGCGCAACGATTGATAGAGGAAGTGCCTTATTTTGCACCTGACTTAAGCATACATTTATTACCTGACTGGGAAACGCTGCCTTACGATGTGTTTTCACCACATCCTGACCTTATCTCTGAACGTTTAGCAACGCTTTATCAAATCAGTCAAAACAGCTTTGATATAGTTGTTGTACCGATTGCGACTGCCTTGTTAACCATGCCACCACTGGCTTATTTGGCTGGACATACCTTTATGCTAGAAAAAGGGCAAACGCTTGATATTGAAGCATTACGACAGCAGTGTGCACAAGCGGGTTATCACCATGTGACACAAGTGATTAGCCCGGGTGAGTTTAGTGTGCGTGGCGGTTTGGTTGATTTGTTTCCAATGGGCGGCGTGTTGCCATATCGGATTGATTTGTTCGATGATGAAATTGAAACCATTCGCACCTTTGATGTCGATACGCAGCGTAGCCTTTATCCTGTCCCTGAAATTCGATTACTACCTGCGCGTGAGTTTCCTTTAGATAAAGCGGGTATTGATTTATTTAGAAGCCAGTTTAGAGAGCAGTTTGAAGGTGATCCGCAGCGCGCTAAGATTTACAAAGATGTGAGCAAAGGGAATGCGACAGGCGGTATTGAATGGTACTTGCCACTGTTCTTTGCCGAAACAGCGACTATTTTTGATTACTTGCCCAAACAAGCAGTGTTGTGCACACATGGTGATTTAGATAAAGCAGCGCAAACCTTTTGGTATGAAGCGAATTCACGTTATAAGTTATTGGCACATGATGCTGAGCGGCCAGTGTTGCCACCAGAGCTGTTGCTCACTAAGGCAGAAGCCTTTTTTAAGGCGATACGTCAGTTTCCTGCCATTAATGCACAATTAGCCAATAAACCAGCTGCCAAGTACATCTTACCTGCTGTTGATGTGGATAGGCGTGCGGAACAGCCCTTACACAAGCTACAAGCCTATATTAAAAAAGCGAAGAAGCGCATATTGATTGTGGCGGAGAGTTTGGGTCGCCGTGAAACCATTTCACAACTCTTTGTCGAACATGGTTTGACGATACCTGTTTGTGAAACGTGGGCTGAATTTGAAGCGAGTGACGCACCAGTGATGCTCGGTGTTTCTAGTTTGCATACAGGCTTTGTGGATGAAGTCGCTGTGATTACAGAAGCAGAACTTTATGCTTCTACCGTGCGACAGCAGCGTAGAAGGGTCAAAGAGAAAGCACGTAATACCGAAGGGATGTTGCGTGATTTATCTGAGCTGCGGATGAATGACCCGGTTGTACACGAACAGCATGGTGTGGGGCGTTATAGAGGCTTAAATAACCTTGATTTTGGTGAGGGTGAAACAGAGTTTTTGCTATTGGAATATTATGGTGACGATAAGCTGTATGTGCCCGTGTCACAATTATTTCTGATTTCTCGTTACTCTGGCGGACCGCCAGAAAGCGCGCCACTACATCGCTTAGGCAGTGGGCAGTGGGAAAAAGCCAAGAAAAAAGCGCTCAAACAAATTCGCGACACAGCAGCCGAGCTGTTAAATCTATATGCACAACGTGCTGCGCGCAAAGGGCATGTCTTTAAACTCAGTTTGAAAGACTATGATGCTTTTTGTGATGGTTTTCCATTTGAAGAAACGCCTGATCAGCTATCTGCGATTGAAGCGGTGATTGGTGATATGCAGTCGGGCCGACCAATGGATCGATTGGTTTGTGGTGATGTGGGCTTTGGTAAAACTGAAGTTGCCTTACGCGCCGCTTTTGTTGCCGTTATGGGTGGGCGGCAAGTGTCTGTATTAGTGCCAACAACCTTGTTGGTTGAACAGCATTATCAAAACTTCTGTGACCGCTTTGCTGATTGGCCGATTAAAATTGCTGAGATTTCACGCTTTAGAACCAAAAAAGAACAAGCGGCGGCATTGCAAGGCTTGGCAGATGGCACGATTGATATTGTGATTGGCACACACCGCTTGATTCAAAAAGATGTGAAGTTTAAGAATCTTGGCTTGGCTATCTTAGATGAAGAGCATCGGTTTGGGGTGCGTCAAAAAGAGCAAATGAAAGCATTGCGCGCAGAGGTGGATGTGCTGACATTAACGGCAACGCCAATTCCACGCACATTAAGTATGGCGATGGAAGGGCTGAGAGAGTTTTCTGTTATTTCAACGCCGCCACAAAAGCGCTTGTCGATTAAAACCTTCCATACGAATTACTCCGATGGCATTATCCGCGAAGCGGTGATGCGTGAATTTAAACGTGGCGGGCAAGTTTACTTTCTGCACAATGAAGTCGATACGATTTTTGTGCAAAAAGAAAAGCTGGAGAAAATTCTGCCAGAAGCGCGTATCGCCATTGCACATGGTCAATTACGCGAGCGTGAGCTTGAGTATGTGATGCGCGACTTTTATCAGCAGCGCTCTAACTTGCTCTTATGCACCACGATTATTGAAACAGGGATTGATGTGCCGACAGCGAATACAATCATTATGAACAAAGCCGATATGTTTGGTTTGGCACAACTGCATCAGTTGAGAGGCCGTGTCGGCCGTAGTCATCACCAAGCCTATGCTTACTTACTGACAGACCCACATCGTAAAATCACTTCACAGGCACAAAAACGATTGGACGCGATTCAAATGTTAGAAGACCTTGGCGCTGGCTTCCATTTAGCGATGCATGACTTAGAGATTCGTGGGGCAGGAGAACTGTTAGGCGATAGTCAAAGTGGTGAAATGCAAGAGATTGGTTTTAGTATGTATTCCGACATGCTAAATCATGCGGTGAAGCAACTGAAAGCAGGCGCTGAACCAGATTTAGATGCACCTTTAGGCGTAACCACTGAAATTAATTTACACACACCCGCTTTGCTACCGAATGATTATTGTCCTGACATTCACGAACGGCTAGTGATTTATAAACGCTTGGCGAACTGTGAAACAGATGAAGCGCTAGATGAAATGCAAGAGGAACTGATTGACCGCTTCGGCTTGCTACCAGAAACAGGCGAAGCGTTGATTGCTTGCCACCGTTTACGTATTGCGGCAAAGTCTTTAGGTGTTGTGAAAATTGATGCTTCCGATGCGGCGATTCAGTTGCAGTTTAATCCCAAAGCCGATATTGACCCACTTAAACTGATTAACCTATTGCAACGCGACAAACGTTGTCGCATGAATGGGCCTGAAAAGTTGAGAGTCTCAGTAGAGCTTGGTAATTTAAACCACCGTGTCGAACTGATTCAAGAGCTGCTCAAAGCCTTTATGTAAGCTTCATCACTAATATAATTAGCACAATTATAATAACGGTTGCCCAACCAATGCGGTCAACATATTGCCTTAATTGTGCTTCCATTTTGTCACCGCCCCATTTCATTAATCCAGCCACCATAAAGAAGCGCGCGCCACGACCAATGAATGATGCGATGGTGAATGGTAGTAATGGCATGGCAAGCGCACCCGCGGCAATGGTGAATACTTTGTATGGAATGGGGGAGAAGCCTGCTAGAAATACAGCCCAAACACCCCATTCTTGGAACCATAATTCGGCTTTTTGGTAACCAGCCCAATAGCGTTCGCTCTCTTGTAAATAGGGTGCGATTGCATCAAATGCAAATATACCAATGGCATAACCTAACAAGCCGCCGAGGGCTGAGGTAATGGTTGTAATCAGTGCAAAGTGCCAAGCTTTAGATGGTTTGGCTAGACTCATCGGCGCTAGCATCACATCTGGCGGGATGGGGAAGAAAGAGGATTCCGCGAAGCTTAAAATCCCTAAATACCAAGGTGCGTTCGGTTGTTTGGACCACGTCATCACACGGTCATAAAGGGAGGAGAAAATTTTCATGTCGCTTATTTGTTGCGTCGTCGTTGAATGGGTGAAGATTCTACATGATTCCGCATCAGAAGGGCAGTCATGGTATTGCTAATGTTTGCAGTAAGTTTAAAAGTGAACTGTGGTATATTCCATTTATTATTCGATTGAAGGAGAGTGTGTTTGGACACGGTTGTTTCAAAATTAGCAGCGTTGGGTATCTCGGAGCTTTGGGTTGCAAAGGTGCTGGCAGCATTATTGGTCACCGCTATTTTGCATGCATCCATCTCGTACATATTGATTCGCTTGCTTCGCGTGACCAAGAAAACAGATAGCCCGCTAGATGATGCATTGATTTCTTCAGCACTTAAAACAGTGCCGACATTGATTTGGATTCTAGGGCTCTCCATTGCCTTGATTGTGATGGGCAAACACTTTGAGAACGAGTTATTTAATATCGTGCCTGTGGTGAGAGACGCAGGTATTACCATTTGTTTTGCTTGGTTTGGCTGGTTGTTTATTGATGATGGTAGCCGACGATATCTAGCACAACAACGTGTGCATGAGCGTGATGAAATTGATAGAACAACAATTGATGCGCTTTCTAAATTAGGTCATCTGCTGATTATCATTGCAGCAGTATTGACCTTGATGCAAATTCTAGGGTTTAGCGTTTCTGGTTTGCTTGCTGCAGGGGGTATTGGCGGTATTGCCATTGGTTTTGCTGCAAAAGATTTGCTTGCTAATTTCTTTGGTGGTTTTACCATTTATACGGACAGGCCTTTTGTGGTTGGCGATTGGATTCGCTCTCCTGATAAAGATATTGAGGGTGTGGTAGAAAAAATTAGTTGGCGCTATACGCAAATCCGCCGTTTTAATAAAAACCCTGTTTATGTACCAAATTCTGTGTTTACGGTCATTGCCGTTGAAAACCCATCACGCATGAGCAATCGTCGCATTAAAGAAACCATTGGTATTCGCTATGATGATATTGGTGTCATGTCGACAATTGTGACCGATGTGAAAGCCATGTTGCAGTCACACCCTGGTATTGATACGTCAAAAACATTGATTGTGAACTTCAATGCGTTTAATGCATCATCGGTTGATTTCTTTATTTATACATTTGCGCGCACGGTGGTGTGGGAAGAGTTTCATGCGGTTAAGCAAGATGTGTTATTGAAAATCGCTGATATTGTGGCTGAAAATGGCGCGGAAATCGCATTCCCAACCCAAACAATCCATATCGCTGAGAATGCGCAGCTGCCTAGTTAATGACGCATTAAATTTCAACTAGCTTACCAACACTTAAAAACAATATCGCTTTTTTGATTGGCAAGGCTTCCGCTGCAAATAAGTCGGCATAACTAGTTAGTTGCGCTTGGTATTGGCTTGCAGTGTCTGTCAATATTGCGATTGATGCATCGCTACTCAATGCGACCGATTTGTAGTCGATAATCCAGCGGGTGTTGTCTTCAATAAAGGTGCGATCAATGATTTTCTTTTGTGTGCCAAGATCGTTGGAGAATTCAATAGCAAGCTCACTGGCCGCAGTGTCTCTATGTTTTAGCACCCATTGACCTTGATCGCTAGCCAGCGTTGTTGTTAAACATGTTGTAACACGCGCCACACCAGCAATCGTTTGTTCATCGCTGTAATGACGCTGTATAAACCATCGGTGCATTGCTGTTTGTAACGCGGGTATGCGGTCAGCTGACCATTGGCTCACGCCTTGCTCTGCAATTAATTGTAGATAAAAATGCGCCAAAGTACCGACATCTGCATCCAATGTGTTGTTATCTTCTTGCTTGTTGGTATCTAACTCGTTTTCTGTTGTTGCGGCGGGTGTTTCAGCCAAAGCAGTTGGTATCACTGTGTTGGTTAAGCGAATAAGCTGTGGTGCAAAATCACTGAGCCCTGTGTCAAAACTTGTTGTGCTGTTCTCTTGTGGCTGAATAAAGGCATCTTCTGTAAATGTGTAGCTAACCACTGGCCATAACATGGCTAAAAAAGTATTCTTAGGCGCGTTTAATTGGTCTTTTGCATCAACGCTAGCAGCGCCAAGCAAATGCAAGCAGCGTTCAGCCCGTGTAGCCGCTACATATAATACGCGCGCATCTTCATAGGTCGCGCGTTCTTTCTCTAATTGTTTTAAGTAGTCATAGGGCGTCACACTGCCATCTTGTTGACCTTTAGGTGTGTACGGCGCGACCACAAGGTCGATATCGTTTGTTTCTGCTGCATTGGATGACACTTCTTCCCATAATAATAATGGTTGTTCATTAGCGCCTGTTTTGCGGTCTAAGCCTGGGAGGATGACGGTGTCAAATTCTAAGCCTTTGGATTTATGGATTGTCATAAATTGCAATTGACCATCGGCTTTCGCATCGGGGGCCGCGTATAGTTTTTGTACTTCTTCGGCTAAGTGTTGCGGTGAAAACTGGCCGACCAATTCTAATTGTTGCACGCGGTCGAAAAATGCTTGCACATCACGTACATCGCCAGCCTCCCATAAACAATCTGGACCGCCCAACATCAGCCACACTCCATGTAACCAGCGGCTGACACGCATGCGCCCTTGGTGTGCGAGTGCTTGTGAGAATACCGTTCTTACGTGTTGCAAACGGCGGCGGCCATCGTCGCTAAGCATGCTTAAGCGTGTTTCATCATGCATCAACTGCATTAATGTACTGTGCTGATCATCCGCAATTAGCGCATGTAAATCGGCTAATGTGAGCCCGCACCAGGGGGCACGTAAGACGGCTAGCCAATGCACGCGGTCTGCACGTTGGTGCAAGGCATAAGTCAGCGACAATAAATCCTGAACGACCTGTCTATTGGCAAGCTCTTCTATCTCCACAGCTTGAAAGCTTAATTGCGGGTGATTACGGCGTATTTCAGTGACCAGCGCCTTCAGGTGGTTACGTGCGCGAACAAGCACGGCAATCGTAGCGTTTGGCTTATCCGCTCTGGTTTGTTGAATAATTTCAATAATGCGGTCGGCTTCTATTTGACGCGTATCAGTGGGCAGGGCGGTTTCATCATCGTCACTGATTGACATTTTGTCATGCAGTAAAGGGTGGATGGTGACGCCTGCACCTACTTCCGTGTCTTTGGTTGCGACAAATGGGCGATAAGCAATCGCGCCGCGCGAGATGCTATCTTGCTGCGGGAAAACAGTAGCGAATGCCGTGTTCACCCAATCAACAACAGCAGGGGTGGAGCGGTTATTACGCCATAACTTGAGGGGTTTCAGCGGTAGGTGACCAATGCCTTGTTGCGCCACCTTTAAAAATAAGCCGACATTGGCTTTGCGAAAGCGGTAAATCGATTGCATCGGGTCGCCCACGCAAAATAAGGTGCGCCCATCATCCGCTTGCCAACCATGGGTTAAGGCTTGTATCAATTTGATTTGAGAAGGGCTGGTATCTTGAAATTCATCGACCAATAAATGCTGGATGCGATAATCCAGTTTCATGGCAAGATCGGTTGTATCACCCGCTGTATCTTCTAAGGCCAGTAAGGCGCGATTTGCCACCTCCACAAAGTCGACTTCTCCGTGCGCTTGAAAAAATAGCCATAGCTCACCCACGGCAATATGGAGTAATTGCGCTAATGTCGCAATCATATGCCAAGTATCAGCATCTTGTTGTGGTTGTGGCAGCATGCGTAAGCGAGCCAATGCTTGCTCGGCATGACTGTCTTGTTGTAAATCACCAATCAGCGTTAACAAGGCCTCTTTATGTGGTTTGGATTCGTTAGTGGCAGGAAGCCCCATGTTTTTATTCAAGCTTTTTCGGAAGGTGCCAGCAGCAGTCAGTAGTAAATCCGCCACCGCTTGCCATGCAGGCAAAGCATCCGCATCTGCGCTAAGTGGTGTTTGCCAGTCAAGTAAAGCCGCAATGGTGCTGTCGTTCGGCAGGTTGCTTGCCGCAAACCTTGCTGTCGGCATCAATGCTGTTTGTACGCGAGCAGGTAGCGCTTCGGCAGCAAGCAGCAGATCTGCTTCAACCATGCTGGCTAAAGCGGCTTCAGCGGCTGCTGCTGTATTATCGCTTTGCGTATAACTGAGCCATTGATCACGCCTTGATAACATGTCGGCCAGTAATTGGGTTAGTTTGTAAGTGTCATTATCAAAGTAGCGCAAAGCATCGTGCACAATATGACCATAATCCGCATTATCCAGATGCTCGATGGCACGTGTGGCAGCGGCCTCATAGTGTATTGCTGGATCGTCACGGACGCCTGGCTGCGTACCAAATCGGCTCAGCAGTGGCATTTGCCTGGCAAGGTTGGCGCTGAGTGAATCAATGGTGTAAATACGCAAACGCGATGGCGTTTCTAACAAGCGCCAATCCAAAGTGACAGAACGCTCCAGCACAGTTTGGCCGAGCTTAAATGTGGTTTTCTTATGCGGCAATGCGGGAAGCTCACCAGCGGCTGCCATCGTTAAACTATCCATAATCCGCGTTTTCATTTCAGACGCAGCTTTATTCGTGAAGGTGATGGCGATAATTTCTTCCGGCGCCTCAACCAGTGATAATAGCTTTAAAAAGCGCTGTGTCAGCAGCTCTGTTTTACCTGCGCCAGCCGGTGCTTCCACAATAAATGAATCAATGGCGAGCGCTTGTTCTCGGCTTAGACTATCTTCCTGTAAACGGTCTGGCTGCATCTTTATGATTGACTTTCGTGCTGATGCTCAAACTGCAGTTGCCGTTCTGGTAAGCGGAGTAAAGGGGTGACATCACAGAAGGTGAGTTGGCTTTCATCATTAAATTGCACGGCAGCATCACCAGCTTTCAGGCTACGTGCGGTGGCGGTAATTTGTGTTTTCCAATGTGACAATACGCTGGCCCAATCTGGAAAGCGTGTTTCATCAAATATTTTCCTGCCGCGTTTGTCATCAAAGGGTGTCGCCCCTTGTACCAGCGCCTCTGTCGCGGCAATTCCAATAAACGCATTTTCTGCAGGCCGCACTTTGGCATAACAAACAGCGCCCACATCTGCATCTTGCAGGATAAATGCTGCGTAAATTGGCAGCTGCGGTTCAGTGATGTGTGGTTCTGCCCAGTTTTTATAATCCAACTGACGGCCTGTTTTGTAGTCCATCACCAATAATCGACCATCATCCAAGGTATCCACACGGTCAATAATGAGTTTAATGCGCACGTCCTCAATGGCAATATTGTGTTCCTGTTCGCAAGCTGTGACTTGAAACCCCTGCGGGCGCAGCATTTCAACTTCAATCAACCAGGCAAAGACCAATTTGCTTAAACGCTCAGCCTCTAACTGGAGAAAAGTCTCTGAAAATACATGGTCGCGCTCTGCATTAAACGTAGCGAGGATACTTTCTGCGATGGAAAGCAGCGTTTTTCTGAGCGCTTCTGGAATGCTGTCTTGTAAATCATTCGAATCTCTATCCTGCCAATAAGCGGCGAGCACTGCATGCACTAAGGTGCCGCGTTCCATGACATCCAAACCGTTCACTGGCTCGCCAAGTTTTCTCGCGTGTAATCGGTATTGATAGAACGCCCAGGCTGGGCAAGTGGCCTGCGCTTTTAATAAACCCGTGCCGCCGCTAATATGCTCACCCGCTTGCACGGGTGGTGCTTGGTTGTCATCCAGCCATTGCCAGTCATGTTGGCTATCTTGAGCCAAGCGTTCTGCTAACGAGTTAACCGGCACGGGGATGTCTGTTAAAGCAGGGATGCCTGCCATCAAAGGACTGACACGCAACTGCCGTTCACCATCTTTATCTGCACTAGAAAAAGTCACTTGCTGTGCACTGCGGATTAACCGTTGATGGATTGCATCGGCAAAAGCTGCTTGTACTTCGCTGCTTGCATTGGGTGTGCCCGCTTGGCGCTGCAAGTCTGCTGGCAGTAAGGCATTGTGCCTCGCAATAGGTGGCCAGACATGGTCATTCATGCCCATCACCCAAATCGCATCTAATGGAGCAGCGGTGGCTTCTAGCATGCCCATGACTTGTATTGCGGCCTGTGTTTTACGTTCTGCTTGGAATATTTGCGCTTTACACAGTTGTGTGAGGCGTTTAATGGCCTCGTTGGCATTAATGTTGCCAACTAAACTTTCCAAACTGGTTAATTGCTGTAGTACGCGCTCAAATGCTTGCACCGCTTGATACTCATGGCTGGACAAGTGACGCTCACCGGGCCAATGACATGCTTTCAGCGTCGATTGAAACACTTCGGCCCAAATAGCAGCACTTTGTTGGCGACCATTGGCTTGAGCCAGCCCTAACAACTGGTCGGTATCTTCAAGCAGTTGAGATAGTGCTAATGGATGTTCACCTTCACACGCATGTTGTACGAAACGGAGGAATCGATGGTTTTTGACGCTCAGTGGCAACTGTTGACGCATGCGTGCATCGAGTTGTGCCCGTGCATCGGCTTCTTGCTGGCTGGCTGACCAATACGCGCTTTGTAGCAGGGCGGCAATGTCAGCTTGCATGATCGGTTGTCGCTGCCATGCAAAGCGCAATAAAGCTAAAGCGGTATTGATAATCGGCAGGCTTGACAGTGGCACCCCTAACGTAAAGTCATAACAACGGTGCTGCTCAGCAAAAGCGGGTGCTGCCGTCTGCGGGTGAAACGTATCATCCAATAGGTGAGATAGTTTATCTCGTAAAGTCTCCAGCTCAGGCACGACAATAGCGATCTTGCTTTCTGGCTGGTTGGCAAGCTGTGCCTTAGCCCAAGCGATTGCTGCACGACATTCCTCATCTTGGTCATTTAACAAGACATGCGACTGTGTTTGTGGTGTCGCCAGTGTTAATGGATAGGTGCTGACAGACACGCCACGTTTTTCTAACGCTTGCATTAAACGTTTGGTGTATGGGTGAATCCGGTCAAAGCCAGCTAATTGAATGTGTTGAGGCAGCTGGCCAGCATCACGCTCAATACAGGTGATTTGCCAGTCTTCATAGCGTACAGCCTCTAAAACATTGGCTTGCTTGCATAAGGTTTGGAACTGTTCGCGCCATTGCAAGAATTGTTGCGTTTCTTCGGTTGCGCTTTCTGCAGGTAAGCTTAAACGCCACTCGCTTAATAAGCGGTTCGCTTCCATCGCAGCACTGGCTAATCCGGCGGTATCAAACAAGTCTGCCGCATCATGCGTTTGCAAATATTGCTGAATACTTTGTTCCCATAAGAGGCCTTCTTGTGTGGTATTGAGTGCCGCTGTTGGGACTTGTTCAGCCTCTATTTCACCGAGCAACACAGCGGATTCAATCACATTGTTCAGCCACTCGCTTAAGGTGGTAATAGCGGGTACATGCCATTGGCTTGCGCCGGCTTGCAACTGTTGCTCACGGTGTACTGTTTGCAGGCTACGGGCAAGCCGTGGCGTGGAACAGAGGATGAGTGGCGAACCTTCTAACGTCATAAAGCTATTTTAAACGAGCCAAGCCTTTTCTTCACATAATTTAAGGTTTTAAAACTAGTGGCAGCATGGCTTTTATTAGATAATGTTTCAATATTCATTCATCAGTAACGGTATTGGAGCGTGGTTTATGTGGGCAGGCGTCAAAAAAGTCATTAAGTGGCTAGGATTGCTATTTATTCCAATCCTGCTAGCTGTGATATATACATTCTTTACCTTGCATTGGGTTTATTCAGCAGGTGAGCGCGTCGGTTTTGTGCAAAAAATCTCACAAAAAGGCTTTATTTGTAAAACCTATGAAGGTGAACAAGTATTGGTGACGGTGCCAGGCACGCAAGCAGAGAAGTTCTTTTTTACCGCTAAAAATAAAGCGGTGTTTGACAAAATCAATGCAACCAATGGGCAACGTGTCCGCTTGCTTTATAAACAACATAAGTGGATTCCAACCAGTTGCTTTGGCGATACCGAGTATTTTGTTTACGATGTGAAAGTATTAGAAAATCAGCAAGTTAATGGCAGCAACTGACGAAAAAAATTATATTACGCCTGAAGGTTATGCGGCGTTAGAGGCGGAGTTCAATCAACTCTATAAGGTAGAGCGGCCAGAAGTGGTGCGCACCGTTGCGTGGGCGGCGAGTAATGGCGACCGTAGTGAAAATGGTGACTATATTTATGGCAAGCGCAGGTTGCGCCAAATCGATAGCCGTTGCCGTCATTTAATGAAGCGTATGGATTTTGCTGTTGTTGTGGATAGTCAGGAGCAACAACACTTAGAACAAGTGTTCTTTGGTGCTTGGGTGACACTGTTTAATTTAAGTGATGACAGCGAACAGACGTATCGTATTGTTGGCAAAGATGAATTGGACCCCAAAAAAGGGTATATCTCATGGATTTCGCCTTTAGCAAAAGCGCTTCATGGTAAGCGTATCGGCGATACGGTGCGTGTCAAAACACCGAGCGGTGAAGGTGAGTTTGAAGTGGTTGATATTCATTATTAGCGACTAGCATCGGTACGCACGAATCAATGCTATGCTCACAAAGGTGGCGCACAACATTGGTGCAAAACTGCGCTAAAGTGGCTGTTTTTATGATTTAAGTATTGGTAACTTGTTGATATTGCAGACCATCGATAATCTGGCATATAACGTGCTGAGTATTGTGATTGTGCAATGGTATTATTTACTGAAGTAGAGTCTCAATATGAACGCGATAAACCAGTTATTAACACAAGAAAAGCTTTCTGCCACGTTTGAAGAAACTGTGCTGCCGCATTATGCGCAGTTGGCCGATAACATTGCCGCGCAACATCAGCAGAAAAAACAGCCGCTGCTTGTTGCTGTTAATGGCGCACAAGGCACAGGCAAATCAACACTCGCACTCTTTTTGCAAGCTTTTTTGCAAGACATTGGTAAGCGGGTTGCGGTTTTTTCGATTGATGATTTGTACTTAACGTATCAAAGCAGGCAACAGCTTGCAAAGGATGTGCATCCGCTGTTTAAGACACGTGGCGTACCAGGGACGCATGATTTGACATTGGGGCAAACAGTGATTGATGCCTTGCTGAAAGCGGAGGTTGGTGAGCAGGTAAAACTACCTGCTTTTGATAAAGCGCAAGATGATAGAAAGCCACAAGCTGACTGGCCGCATGTGACAGGGTCTATTGATATTATTATTCTTGAAGGTTGGTGTGTGGGAGCTACTGCTATGCCGAAAACCAGCTTAGATACGCCAGTTAATCAGCTAGAGGCAGAAGAAGATGCTGACCAGCTGTGGCGCAGAACCATGAATGATGCCCTTGCAACCGATTATCAAGCATTCTTTAATCAGTTTGATTTGTTGGTGATGCTCAAAGCACCTAGTTTTGATAGTGTAAAAGCATGGCGTACCTTGCAAGAAGAAAAGTTGGCAAGGAAAATGCAGGTAACATTAGGAAATGAAAAAACAACCAATAATGGTGCATTAAATGCACCATTCAAAGGATTAATGGATAGCAACGCACTAAATCGGTTCATGATGCATTACGAGCGTTTAACCACGCATATGCTCAATACAATGCCGCAACAGGCGAATGTGTTGATTGCCTTAGCACAAGATCACTCGATACAGCAGGTGACTTATCGCGGAATGGCGTCGCATGACTAAGCAGTTCCTCGTATTTAGCGATTTAGATGCAACCTTGTTGGATCATCACACCTATAGTTTTGAGGCGGCAAAGCCTGCATTAACTAAATTACAATCACACGATATTCCATTGATATTAAATTCTAGTAAAACGCAGCCAGAGATGAACAAAATCCGTGCGGCGTTGGATAATCAACATCCATTCATTATTGAAAATGGCGCTGCGTTGATGATTCCACCGCATTATTTTGCGCACGTTGATGATGAAGTGATTAATTTTTCAACCACGTATGCGACTATTTTGGACACCTTGTCAGATTTGCGTGCACAAGGCTTCAAGTTCCGTAATTTTGATGTGCTGTCAGCAAAGGAAGTCAGTGCACTCACAAAATTGAGTGAAGAAGGGGCGCAGATGGCTAAGCAACGGTTTGGGTCGGAGCCATTGGTTTGGGATGATACTGCGGAAAATTTACAACTTTTTTCACAAGCGATTCATGCGCAGCAGTTAAAATTGATTAAAGGTGGGCGTTTTTACCATGTGATTGGTGAATTTGATAAAGGGCTTGCCATTCAAAAAGCGCGCGTGCTTTTTGAGGAAAAATATCCAAATAAAGAGCTTGTTACCATCGGTTTGGGCGATAGCCCTAATGATTTGCCTATGCTTGAAACAGTCGATATTGCGATTGTGATTAAGTCTGGGCGGTCGGCCGAAATGCAACTCAATAACCCACGTGCTATCTTTAGCACAGAAGAAGGACCAGTTGGCTGGAACACAGAAATGCTAACGTTACTGAAACAACAAGGAGTGTAAACAATGGGAGATTTTTATCAAAATGGTGTGATTACCACACTGCATAACCTCAACAGGCGGCCTGTTGAGGAAATTGAGGCTGAGCTGAAGAAATTTAGCAAGACGCGACCATTGGCGTTGATTTTGCCTTCCTTGTTTTCTGAGCTGGAAGGGCCTGCATTAAAAAACATTGTCGAAGAGCTTAAGAGTGTCGATTATCTTGATGAAATTATTATCGGCTTGGATGCGGCGGATGAAGCACAGTATCGCTATGCATTAGAGTTTTTTAGTGTGTTGCCACAACGCAAAAAAATCCTATGGAATGATGGGCCGCGTCTTAAAGCCATTGATGCTAAATTGAAGTCTGAAGATATTTCACCAGTTGAAAAAGGGAAAGGGCGCAATGTCTGGTTTTGTATGGGCTACGCATTAGCTTCAGGGCGCTCCGAGTCTGTGGCAATGCATGATTGCGACATTCTGACTTACACGCGTGAATTGCTTGCACGGTTGATTTATCCAGTGGCTAACCCTAATTTTAACTATATGTTTTGTAAGGGGTATTACGCTAGGTTGGCTGGTGGGAAAATGAACGGGCGCGTTAATCGATTGTTAGTCACGCCATTAATTCGCGCACTAAAAAAATCTTGTGAACCGAGTGATATTCTTGAGTATTTAGACAGTTTTCGCTACTCCTTAGCAGGGGAATTTTCTTTCCGTACCGATGTGATTAGTGATATTCGTATTCCAAGTGACTGGGGTTTGGAAATTGGCGTGTTGTCAGAACTAAAACGCAACTATGCAACGAACCGTATTTGCCAAGTTGATATTGCTGATGTGTATGACCACAAACACCAAGACCTTTCTGCAGATGATGCCAGTAAAGGTTTAGCGAAGATGAGTACCGATATTTCTAAAGCACTCTTTAGAAAACTAGCGACGAATGGTCAGGTGTTTTCGACGGAAACATTTAGAACCATTAAAGCAACGTATTACCGCATGGCTTTAGATTTAATCGAAACCTATCAAAATGACGCCATGATTAACGGACTTAGCTTTGACCGACATAAGGAGGAGCAGGCGGTTGAGACGTTTGCGCAATGCATTATGGATGCGGGTAGTTCTTTCCTTGATAAGCCGATGGATACACCGTTTATTCCAAGTTGGAACCGTGTGA
>SPJK01024884.1_pt1 | contig 17354 bp, 8 predicted proteins | sample 3741771 | NCBI WGS metagenome assembly SPJK01 (sample SAMN10925997, study PRJNA522277) | cold seep metagenome | isolation source: Elba SIP-enriched marine methane seep metagenome, extraction at timepoint T2 | place: Italy: coast of Elba, Mediterranean Sea
ATCATCCATGCGGGGTTCGGGCGGGCTCGAAAACGGGTCGATCGTAGATCTGCTCGTGGTGTACTCACCCGAGGCAGCAGCAGCCAACGACGGACAGGCAGGGATCGAAGCGAAGATCCAATCCGGGCTCGACGAGTTAAACCTGGCTGCGATGAACTCAGGGGTCTCGACCCTGTTTCGGATCGTGCACACGCAGGAGATCGCGCACACCCAATCGGGTTCAATGAGCACCCAACTGAGTAGGCTTCGTGACCCGAGCGATGGCGTGCTCGATGAGGTGCACGATCTGCGTGATACGCACATGGCGGATCTGGTGATGCTGGTGATCTCGGCTGGGGATGTGTGCGGGATCGCGAACATCGGGGTCGGGCCGGGCAATACGCCGACGCCTGAGAACGCGTTCAGTGTGGTGGCCGCGACGTGCATCGAGGCGCCGGTATCTGCGTTTGCGCATGAGATTGGCCACAACATGGGACTCTTGCATGGGTACGACGAGAACCCATGCACAAACGGATCGAAACGATTCGCAAAGGGATACCAAGCGCCGGACGAGTCGTTCAAAACAGTCATGGATACTGGCGCGGGGCCGCGGATCCTCCAATTCTCAAACCCGGCGATCGACTTCATGGGTCAGGCGACGGGTGTCGCGATCGGTGATGTTGAAGCTGCGGACAACGCGACCGCATTGATGCTCGCTGCGCCTGTCGTCGCGAAGTACCGCAACCGGGACATGAACGCAAACGGGATCGCGGACACAACCGAGATCGCGGGCGGGACACTGAGCGATTGCGACGGGAACGGGATCCCGGACTTCGCGGATCAGGACTTCAATCGCAACGGGATCCCCGACGCGTGCGACATCACGAACGGCACGAGCGATGACCTGGATCTGGACGGCGTCCCCGACGAGGTCGAGGTTCCAATCATCATGGTCGACGACGACGCTTCCCCCATGGGCGATGGGAACGGGTGGAGCAACGCGATCGATGATCTTCAGTACGCGTTCACCCTGGCTCGAGCAAGCGGGGACATCGAGCAGATCTGGATCGCGGACGGGATCTACCTCCCGGCGAGCAACGGGCATCGCGGGCAGGGCTTTGATCTGATCTCGGGCGTCTCGCTCTACGGCGGGTTTGTCGGGACTGAATCGTCTGTCGATGATCGCATTCCCGGGGCGGCGCAGACGATCCTTTCGGGCGATCTCAATCAGGACGACGGCCCCAACCTGAGCAATCGGAATGAGAACACGATCAACACACTCTTCCTGTACCGACAGGATGAACGGATCGCCCTCGATGGATTGATTATCGAGGGCGGGAATGCGAACTACGAGGTGAACTGCGGCGGGTTCATGTTCAACGGCGGCGGGATCTGCACCTTCCAGGGCGACATCGTGATCCGCGATTGCGAGTTCAGGAACAACACGGCACTCAAGGCGGCGGGCGCGCTGCTGACCAACGGGACCAAGACCCGCGTGAGCAACTCATGGTTCCACCACAACACCGCGATCGATGGCGTGTTCTATGGGAGCACCGGCGCGCTTGATTTCGATGGATGGGTCGGGGGTGTGGAACTCAATGGGCTGACGACGGGGTTCGACAACCAGTTCATCAACAACCTCGTCGAGCACAACGCGGATAACGAGGGCACATCGGGTGTGTACATCGCGGGCGGGAACCCAATATTTGCGAACAATGTCATCGTCAACAATACCTCGAACGGCGTGTACGGGGGTGGCGGTCTGACGGTTGTACTGGGTGAAGGGATCGAGATCGTTAACTGCACGATCGCGAACAATACCTCACCCAACGCGTTCTCGTACCGATCATCAGGCGTGACGAACTCACGATCGCAGATCACTTTCAAGAACACGATCATCTGGGGCAACTCCGCGAGCGGCGTGAGCAACCTGAGCAATCAGTACGCGCACAGCGGTGTCGGAGCAGATGTCGGATTCGAGCAATCCATCGTGCAGGGATGGGACGGCACGATCTGGATGGGCACCGGGACGATCGGAGAGGATCCATTGTTTGCTGACCAAATGAACGGAGACTTCTCGCTGATGGCGGGCTCGAGCGCGATCGATATGGGCAACAACAGCGCCCTTCCGATCGATGACCTCGATCTCGATAAAGACGGCGACACGATCGAGATACTCCCGATCGATTTCATGGGCAATGCGCGTTTCATGGATGATCCCGATACGACGGACACGGGTATCGGTGCGGACCCGATCGTGGATGCCGGCGCGAACGAGTATCAGCCCGCGATGGTGTGTGCAGCGGATCTCAATGGGGACGGGCTGCTCAACTTCTTCGACGTCTCCGTGTTCCTGCAGGCGTACAACGCGATGGACGTCGTTGCTGATTTCAACAACGACGGCGCGTGGAACTTCTTTGATGTCTCTGCGTTCTTGCAAGCATTCAATGCGGGATGTCCGTAAATCACGATCGCATCAGCTAGGGTCAAGCTGCGTCTCGTGCATCCTCGCTCTCAGGGAGGCACTCACGGAGTACGTCGACATCGTTGCTGCCGAGCATGCCTGATTTGGAGTACGACTTGATGCGCTCGACCATGGTGCTTGAGAGCACACTATCCTTTGCGAGCACAAGCGTCCCTTCCTTTGTGAGGATCGCGTTCACAAGTTTGTCCTGCTCTCGAACGTGCCTCGCTTCAACTTGAATTTGGACAACCCGTACTGCGTTTGAGTCTTCGGCGATCGACTCAAGGTGCTTCTCCGCAGCCATAAACAGCCTGGCGTCGTAGTCACCACCCGAGTTCATCTTGAGATCTGTAAGCCCATCGCCGAGGCCGCCCTCTGCGTTGCGTGCTGCGATGTCCCAATCAACCACGAAGCGTAACAATCGCCCGGCATACTCGTGCATGTCGTCGGAGCGGAGTTTCTCAGGCAAACTGCCAGTGAGTCTCTGTGAACCCACGATCCTTGCGACTTGTTTCAATCGCGGAATCTTCCCGAGTAATCGTTCGCCGAGGGCAGCGGCATCTTCGAGATTGTGTTCTGTGAGATTGATATCGCCATCAGCGCTGGGAGCCAGTGCGATGGCTCCTACGAGCGCAAAGGATGCGGCGAGTGAGACATGGACGTGCTTTTCCTCACCTAGCAAGGGTAATAGACTATCGGTGAGCACACGGATGTCTTGCGCGCGAGTTGCGAGTTGAGGCTGAGAAAGCGAAACGATCTCCATCATCAGGTTGACAGACCCTGACAATGTATCACGGAGAAGTTCGCGTTCTGATTGCTGTAAGTTGTATTGACGTAAACAAATCCGTATACACTTTTCGAGTTCTTCCCCGTCGCACGGCTTGTTCAGGAACCTGAAAACCTGCCCTTTGTTGATCGCATCGATCGCGGTTTGCTGATCGGCATTTCCTGTCAGCATAATGAACACGCTTTGGGGTGACACCTGACGTGCCTTGAGCACGAACTGCAGGCCGTCCATCTGAGGCATGCGCATATCAGTGACCACGATGGGGTACACCTCAGAACCGCTGAGTTCTTTGATTGCGTCTGCACCCTCAGTGAAAGTATTGAGATCGAAAGTACGACCAATACTCCGTCGGTAAGCGCTGAGGACATTCGGCTCATCATCGAGCATTAGAACCTTAATCTTGCTCATGCCACACTCCTTGTGCTGCCTTTTGATGAATCCGGCGACCCGGGAGGATGTGGCATCACTTGTTCGTTGCCGGTTCTCAATCGAGCGCGGTAGACATAGTTACCCAGATCACACCCCTCAGGCACACCGAGTTTGTCCGATGTGCTCTGGCGGTAGACCGCTTCGATGACTTTGTCATTGAACGCCCACATCCCGAGCATGTACGCAGACAACGCATCCTGATTAGTACCCAGCACCTCGCGTTCTGCATCTAGCAGCGGGATTCGTTCTGATTCAGAGAGTTGAAGTGCTCGCTCAAACTTGACCGGCATCGATCGGACGAACATCGCCCTCCCGATATGACTGAGCATGCCTGCCTGCTGCGCGTTCGATTCGAAATCAGAATCTCTACCTTCATCCTTCGCGAGTTTCGCAGCACAGGCACCGATGTCGACACACTTGCGCCAGATACGCTCGATCATACCATTCGAGGGATCATTCTTTGACACGGCGTCGAACAGTGCGATACTGGTACAGATGGATTCGAGTTGCTGGAGCCCTAGCAGGGTTACGGCCATATGAACCGAGTCAACTTTCCGTGGGATACCGAAGAATGCTGAGTTAACGAGTTGTAGAAGCTTGCAACTCAACCCAGGGTCACGTGCCACAATCGCTCCAAGTTCGGAGCAGTCTTCTCCTTCTGCGATCGCGTGACGCAAATCAGATAAACTCGAGGAAAGCACAGGGAGCGATGTGAGCTTTCCAGCCATCGCTGCACACCTGCGTGAGGTGATTTCACCTGAGAGCTTACGTGCACGTTCAATACTGCTCACCAGAACATCTTCCTCGCATGGTTTCTGAATGAACTGGTGTATGCTTCCGATCCCTGACATCAGCGTCCCTTGATCAGTTTGCCCAGAGAGTACAAACCTAATGGTCTCAGGATACAGATCTCGGATCTGCATCATGAGCTCAGACCCATCCATCTGGGGCATACGCATATCGCTGACTACGACATCCGCTGGTGATTCCTTGAGCATCTTGAGTGCTTCATGTCCTGAGATTGCAAAGCGCATATCCCAGCTGTCTTTGTATTTCCGAAACTGGCGTTTTAGCCCTTGAAGCACCATCTCCTCATCATCAACGAAGAGCAGCCTTGTTGGGGTATGTATGTGTGTCATGCCGCCTCCTCTTGCACGACTGTTTTACTCAGCGGGAGTCGAACTGTGAAGGTTGTACCCTCGCCCGGTTTCGATTGAACATCGATTGTTCCACCGTGCTTCTGCACGATGACATCTTGGCTGATTGCCAATCCCTGCCCTGTGCCTTTTCCGACAACTTTGGTTGTGAAGAAAGGATCAAAGATCTTTGCGAGAACATCTTCGGCCATTCCTGGACCATCGTCTGTGACCGTGATCACCGCATCTTCTCCATCGGTACACGTCCTCACGATAATTTTGCCCTTCTCGCCGCTGTCGCCTCTTTGCTCCGAGATCGCATCTGCAGCATTCACGATCAGATTGAGCATGACTTGATTAAACTCGCCGAGGAAACACGGCACATGGGGCATTGAATCTTGAAAATCAAACTCAAGATCCGCAGCGTACTTCCACTTGTTACTACAGACGGTCGCGGTTGAGTCGATTGCTTGATTCAAATCGACGAGTTCCTTCTGGGATGATCCTGGGTGCGAAAAATCTTTCATTGCTCGCACAATCGTTGTGATGCGTTCAATCCCCTCGAGTGACTGCTCGATGGCCTGTGGAATTTCGTTACGGATAAACTCATAATCGACTTCATCGAGTGTTTGCTTAATCTCATCTGCACGCTCATCCCACTCCTTTTGGGGCATCGATTTGTCGAGCTGCCTCGAATAGTCCTCAATCACTTTCAAGATGCCATTGAACTCGTCGCGAAGAAAACGTGTGTTATCCCCGACGTACTGGGCAGGTGTATTGATTTCATGTGCAATCCCTGCGGCGAGTTGACCGATGGATTCGAGTTTCTGTGCCTGTAGCAGCTGATTCTCAAGTTGATTTCGGCGTGTGATATCAATAAAGAGCCCAACCACACCCGTCGAGTTGCCTTTCTGATCATTGAGAGGGATCTTGGACACGAGAAGATCTCGCGCATCACCGTTTGGCATCTCCCACGTCCGTGGGTCGTCGATGATCGGTTCCCCGGTACGCATAACTGTTGCGTCTTCAACAAACGCGTCAATGGAGTCCGGCGGAAGCTGACCGATCTGGTGCTCATCGGATCCAATCACTTCTTCACGCGAGTTACACCCGACGTAGTTTGCAAAAGCGGTGTTACATCCCTCGAACTCAAGCTCATCGTTCTTCCAGTAGACCTGGAAGGGGATCGCTTCGAGAATCGCGTTCATTAGTTCTGTTTCTGCGACGAGCTTCTGTCGCAGAACTATCTCACGCGTGATATCTCGTTCAACCGCGATGAATCGTTCAAGCTCACCTTGCGTATTGCGTACAGGTGTCAGTTCCATTCCGATCCAGTAGGGTTTCCCAGCTTTGTTGTAGTTGATGACTTCGACACTATACCCCATCCCGGTTTCTAGCCCGAGACGCATCTCTTCAACTGTCTTTGGATCCGTATCGGGTCCGATGAGGAATGTGCCGTGCTTCTTGCCAACAACCTCGTCCATCGAGTAGCTCGTAAGACGGGTGAACCCCTCGTTCACCCATTCGATCATGCCAGATCGATCAGTGATGACTACCGCGTTATCTGTGCGCTCTGCAACGAGAGCCAGTCGGGAGAGCTCGGAGTATGTCTGCTCGAGTTGGATGTTCTTCTGAATCTGTTCCGTGATGTCGTGATGGGCAATCACCGCTCCACTCTTCACCGTGAAGAGAGATGTCACATCTGCGCGGAACCAGTGTTGGCCATCCTGATCTTCCCATGAGTAAACAACCGATTCTTTTTCGGATTCACCTTCGAGCACACTTCGGATCGCGCTTGCAACACGGAGCGCACCTTCATACTGTGGTCCGCCTAATCCCTCACACACTTCGATATAGTTTGCACCTTCGGATATCTTTGCGTACCCATCAGTGCCTGCCCAGAACGCATCCCATGCAGAGTTCGTACCAATCACGACTCCCTTCTCATCGATGATCGCAAGGAGTGCGGATTGGCTGTTCAGTATTGAGCGCAAGAATGACTCTGACTCTGCTAGCTCTGCGGTGCGTTCGTGCACTTCCCTTTCTGTCTTTGATGCGGAGTTCTCAAGACCTGCCCGAACTTCTGCCATCGCTTCGATGTCCTGCTTCCCTCGTTTACAGCTGTAGATGAGACATACATCGATGAACATGACCCAGAGCGAGTGCTCCAGAGCGCGAAGAGATGACGCGGTTTGAACTCCAAATACATACTGAGGCCAGAACATGCCGCGCCCGAAGTGATCGATCACGACAACCAATGACGCGGGTATGAGTGTTTTCCAATCTCGGTATAATGAGAGCAGTGCGAGTGATCCAAAGATGTGGAAATGCGTTTCAACTCGTCCGCCTCCAAGATAGATGAGAAGCGCAGAAAATAGACCTTGCGCAATACTGACTGTGATCTGTGTTGAGTATCTTTTGGGGAAACGAGCGATCAGGAACAAAGGAACAGCTGTCAGAAGCGTCCCAAGACCAATCGCAACGTAAAGGTGAATTTGCGGCTGAGCGAATGAGCTGGCCCAAGCCTTTGGCGTATAGACAATCGCGGTGATGATCGTTGCAGCAAGTTGGATAACGAGCAGTAAAGCAAAGAGCCAGTTTGTTTGGAACCGAATAGTACCGATCCGCTCTTCCGTGAGCTGGGCAGCTCGCATTGTTGTGCTCATCTGGCTCATGCTTTCACTTTCTCTCTATGAATAATGAGAACATCCCCCAAAGACGCAGCATGCAGTTCCAAACCGTTCCGAGTGGCCGCGTTCTCACTCCGTAATGTCGAACAAAACAGGCGTGAGCGTTGCTCGAAATCACGTTTTGAGGACCACAATCATACGAGTCAGCACATACCCCCCCACAATTTGCGTCGAGACGCATGTGGCGCGTATCCAAATGATGCAAAGTCTGATAACTCACCACAGATCTATGGTGGATAACACTGCTTCAGTTCTGAAGTCTGTCCGGAGAACGCACACTCAACGCGCTCTATAGAGTCGCGCTGCAGATCATTCGCGCCCGAGCATCTCGAAGCGTGAGCGGAACTACATCACCAGCGGATCAGTATCTCACGTTGATGTGGCGCCAAGTAAATGTATCCATCCGGAGAAACCGGAACGGACATGTCATCGACCTGCACTGTGGATTCCGCGGTATCGATCAGATGTGAAACGTGTATCGCGAATCCTCCCGGAGGCGTACACCCCGGATCGATTCGCAATCGTACAGAATCACCTCTGCGATGCATCGTGTAACTCAACGTCCCGAATCGAGTAACGATTCCTCGCACACCGATTGGTTGATCTTCGATCATCCAATCACTCGGAATGCCGGCTGCGAGAATGAGCTGGGCGCCCTCCTCATAAACAAACATGGAGAGTATTGATAGTATCGCTCCCGATCCAACCCAAGTATGAGGCATGTCTCCAACAAAGCGACAAGGTGCATCTTCACGATACGCAATCTCCCCCCACTGCCGCCATCCAGAGGGTGCCTGAAGCGTCATCAACCAATCCATGTATTCGTTCGCCCGATCAACCCATCCGAGACGCACGAAAGTACCAACCGTGCGGACTTCATACGGCGTCATCCCATCCCAAAGGTCTCTGCCTTCGATCCGATCCTGCGTTGAACCCCACACGCGTTCGAAGGTTGATTCGAGCAACGCATCGTCTATCAGTTCCGCAGCACCTGTTGGGTAGAACGCAATCGCGGTCGAGGTTCCATCGAAGTCGCCAAGCTCTACACACCCCGGGACGTAATCGATGTTATGGGTCGCAGTTGCGAGCGCGATGGAGTTTGAGATCGCACGCCCGAACTCCTCACGGAGCGTTCGGATCGACGCCGCGTCTTGATCCTCACCCAGCTTGATTGCGATCTGCTCTGCATCCCTTAATCCACGATACACCCAAAAATCATCCCAGTACGAGTGCATAGGTTTGGCGGAGTACCCCTCATGACTGATCGACTCGGGCATCAAACCCGCGCACGCACGGAGGATCGGATCGGTCGACTCGGTGTACTCTGGTGTCAAACGCGAGGAACGCATCCGATCGATGAACGCTACCGTGCGGAGCACACTCGGGTACATCTCGCGTGCGAATGCTTCGTCGAACTTTCCACCTGCTTCGGCGCTGTTTCGGATCGCGAACAGGTACTCACCCGGCGCATCGTTCTCATCGACCGGGTCCGCGCCACGAGCGTCTACCACGCACGGGATCTTGCCGTCCTCGTACTGATAGGTGCTGTACCAATCAATAAACGCGCGGGCTTCCTCATGGTTCCCGAGTGCGATCAGCGCTGCGGATGTCATTGCACCGTCACGGATCCACGAGCGTTCGTAGGAACGAGACCCCGGACGAATCCCGGGCCCGTCCGCATTAATCAGGATGTATGCGAGGTTCGCACGGATGGTGTCGCGCAGGTGCGTTGCCGATTCTGGAACGAGCAGATCGAACCGATCAAGCAGTCCCTCCCATCGCTTCTTCTCGTGAACGAGCACATCACTGAACCCCACACCCATCGCGCCAGAATCATCTGCGCCCATCGGCAGCACTACATCAACGATGCGATCTTCCCCGGATTGCAGATTGATTTCATATCGCAACGCTGCAGAAGGGAACTGCCCTGCTTCAGATGATTCGTGTGTCGACCATCCCGATTGATCCTCGATAGATGCTGTGAACGACCCGTGCGAACCTGCGTGTGTGCGCACTGCATCGGCACCGTCTTTCGCCTGTAAGAACGTTCGCTTATCCACATTGATTGAGTTGAGATTCGCACGGGCACCTGATCCCGCAACCGCTCCCCCGATCGTGTTGAGGAACTGCGCCGCGGGGAGGACCTGAAACGGACGCGCTGCGAGCACGAGATCGGCTTCAACATCATGCTCATTCGTGTTCACGATCTGGTAACGGACATATAGCGCATCACTCCCGGTGACGTCTGACGCGACGGCGGTGATGTTCATTTCCAACCCGTCGATATCCCAAAGCACACTCGGGATCGGGAGCGCATCATCGAGTAATGACTGATCAAGTTGTGCGTCCGCCCACGTGTGCACCTTGCCGTCAATCACAAGGAACGGCTCAAGCGAGTACCCCTCCTTGCGGGGTTCGATCCGTCCCGTGACGGACACGAGCGCCTCATCGTCGTGCTCGGGTAAACCAATCACCGTCCAAGGCGTGAGCTCACGAAAGTACATGGGGTATGCCCCCGCAGGAGCACGATACGCAAGGTCTTGGAAGTATGCATTTGAATCAGGATACCGATCGACCGGCATGAACTCGATTGACTCGAGCGTTCCACCCCCTTTGATGATCTGAATCCGAATATGCTGCGCTTCAGTCTCGGGAAGAAACAGGAACTGTTCCGTGTTACTCGCGATTCGTTCACGCGCGATGTTTGTGAACTCCTTCGCATCAGATGATGTCTGAATCGCAATCGTACCGCTTGAATCTTCATCCCATCTCAGTCGCATCCCGCTGAACTCGACTGACGTCAGAAACTCGAAGCGGACGGATTCGCCCTGCGTCCCGTTCCAGTGCATACGCCCGTCTGCGCCAATCCGAGATGCATGCCCGTCATGATTCATCATGGTGGGTTCTACGGGCTTTGGTTCCTCCGCGGGAAGTTGCTCATACCCGAGTTCGTCGAACCACACTTGCCCGACCCCACCCTGTGACGCGGTGACGGCGATCTCGATCGCGCCCAGTTTTTGTAACGGCTCGCCCTCTTCGGGTCCCCATGCGAACGAGACATGCCGTCGACGGATCGACTTGATTGCCCAATTCGATGGGAATGCGTAATCACGCTCGACACTCCACCACACGTTCTCAAGACTCGGGTCGATCAACTTGAACTCGAGCGTATTACGAGGCCCATCCCCCCGATACCTGAGTGTGTACCGGTAGTTCGGATCAACATCCATCTCCACGCGTTTGCGAATGACGATGTACCCCGATCCCGCGCTGAAGTCATAGTCGAGACGGATGACGCCGTCCTCTTGGACGAGATTCCCTTTAACGCCGTCCGCAAGGAGCAGTTCCCAATCATCAACTTGATCGAACCCATCGATCGTCGTTGATTGGGCGGAAACGGACATCACGAACCAGCCGAGCATGACGGACATCATCAGCCAACGCCGAGGCGTTTGAAATGAGGACATGTATTCTCCTGAGATTCAGGGGCAACCCGCACCGAACGCGCTGAGGTACGCGGACACATCGAAGAAATCGAACTGCCCAAACGGGCGTGCGAGATCTGCTGCGGGGTTCTGTGTGTTGAATGCGCCGAGAAAGATCGACACATCGAAGAAGTTCAACTCACCCATCGGCGGCGCGAGATCCGCGACGCACTCGGGTTGGTACGGGATCGCGAGTACCGCGTCCCCTGTGCCGGGCTTGATCAGTTCCGCGAGTCCCAACGCACCGATGACCACATCGGGCAGCCCAGCATCACCGGGCGTGTACGTCGGATCGATGTTTGATTGCCGATACAACAACGAGGCACCCGTCGCGAATGCCTGACGAGCACCGTGGCGATAGGCGTGATACGCGCCCACACTCGGCGCAGTCATTCCTGATGACGAAAATGCCATGAGCGAGGGATAAGTCGTCACGTCGCCCGGATGATCCGAGAGTGAATCCGCGTGGTAACCGCCCCAGTCCGATCGCGTCGTCCCGGCGCTGAAGATGGTCATCGTGCTTGGCGCGTTGTCATCCACCCACGCACCGTTGGATGCGAGCAGGTTATCCAAGTGTCGATTCCAGTTCTCACTGGCACGTGTCACGTGTTGCGCGATGTACGGGTACAACGAGACAAACGCGGGCAGGTGCCCACCCGGCCAGTTGGTCGTCACTGGCAGTTCATTCACAAACGATGCTTCTGGAAGGACGTCTCGATCGAGCCAATACCCGAGCGCGTTTGGTGCATCCCCATACGCGGCTGCCTGCTCAATGAAGATCACGCCCTCGTTGTAGGGCGCACTCGCCGTCCCAAAGTCCGGGCCTCCAAACGCGGATGCACGGAAGTACATGCTGTTCGTCCCGGATTGGATATAGCTATCCCAGTTCTCGATGCGCCCGATGATGACGTCCGCGGCTTCGACGATCTCTGGATCATCACCATAGAACCGCCTGGCGCGATCCGCTGCCATCACAATGAGCATCGTGCTCAGCGTAGCGTACTCATCGCTCCACCCCTGTGCTGCGTTGCCTGTCCACGGGTCATACCAATGATGCATGATCCCATCGCTCGTGACGCGGGGCGCAATCCCATCGGGCATCAGCCCTGCGTACCGTCGCAGGATCGCCCGTACTGACTCCGCCGACGCCTGATCCCCGGCGAGGTGATCCTTCGCAATTTGCACCATGATCACCCACGCCGCACCATCCGGGCTCGGGGGATGGAAACGCGATAAACCTGTACGCACGTCCGCATCGACAACCCATCCGCTTGGCTCGCCGTCGGGAGACACGAGCCCCTCCGCGAACTGCACGATTTGATCAAACTCGTCGCGGATCCAGGACTCGAAGTCAAGTCGCGGGTCCTGATCATCGCGTATGACGCTGGCCCCATTGATGTCGCCCATGATCAGACGCCCGCACGCGGTGGAATCGAGATCAAAGGCTGCATCAGACAGAGACAGGTACGTACTCGGAGCAAATGGCAAGAGCCCGGTCGCCTGGAACCTGGGCACGTGCATGATCCCCGTATCCGTGAGGGTGTAGAGCCCCTCTTGAAACGCAGCCCCGAAGTGATCGGTGTATGCAACAGCTTTGGTATTGCTGATCTCACCGACGAGTGCGGGGTCGATATGTCCCTGCGTCAGATCGATGCGATAGAGGTATGAGTCGCATACCGCGAAGACCAGATCAAGCTCGCGCGCCACCGTAAGGCCGCGAACGACCTCGCCGTTAGGCAATGACCAAGACGATTGAACAATCCCGCTCGTCGTATTGCGTTCTGCCTCGTAAATAAGCACCGATCCACCCTGTGTGGAAACCCACAGTTGCCCGTTGTAGTGCATCAGGGTCGTCGCGGATGCAGTAAGATCATCCAAGTCCGCGCGAGCGAACAGGCTCAGTTCGTCGAGCGTCGTGTCATACCTGAGGATCGCGTCTGAACCGAACCCATCTGGGCCCGGTGCGTCATCTGAGACCGCGAGAAAGAGACTCCGTCCAGAATCCGTCCACGCAATCGCACGTGCTCCGTCAGAAGTTTCGTCAAGTGTCATCCAAGGGACAAGCGCCTGCAACTCATTACGGGTGATCGTTCGCATCACCTGCTGACGAATGTCACGGATATCAATCTGATCGAGCGTTGTGCTGCTCGTCGCGTACCACCCGCTGAGTTCGGCGCCCGCGACCGCATCGACAAACGCACCGTGCCCGCTCGCCCAATCACCGATCTCCGGTACGGCGTGCGCCGCACCGGCAATCATGCATAGAAACGGGATGGCGAACTTCATTCGGCGCATAAAAAGTACTCGGTTACAAACTCCATGTAATCCCGCTGGACTCGCGCGGAACGAAGGTTGTTGCGAGGCGTGCATGGCGAGGCGCGCTGTCGGGCTCTTCGATACGTCGGATGATCGCCTCGATCGCGGCATGCCCGATCTCACGCACGGGCATCCGCACGGATGAGAGCTTGGGTCGAACGAGGCTACACAATCTTGAATCGTCGAACCCGACAATCCGGAGTGAGCTGGGGATATCGACATCCCGATCACGTGCCGCGTTCGCGATCCCGATCGCGATCTCGTCGTTCGCAGCAAACACCGCGATGTCCTTGAGCAATCCCTCGTCGAGCATTCCCTCCGCCCATTCCCATCCCCAATCGAACGAGAACTCTCTGCGTGCGATCTGGTCGCTGCGAGGTTCGTGCCCTCGCTTGCGAAGCGCGGCACAGAACGCGTTCAATCGCTCATCCGAGTCGATGTTTCCTCGATGCGCCCCAACGAAGTAGCAATGCTCAGGATCGGTTTTGTCCAGCAGATGCTCCATCGCCTTTCGAGCACCCGTCTGGTTATCCACAACGATGGTCTCTACATCGAGCCCCGGCTCATCGAACCCGATGACCACGGCAGGATGCGACAGCCTGCTCAACCCATCGATATCCACACCTGATCGTTCCGTGAGCATCACGATCAACCCGTCCACAAGATCGAGCGCAAACCCGTTCTCAGGGCGGCTCTCAACCCGGTGCGCGTTGGAACTCACAAGCAGGTGATACCCGAGCTCGCACGCGCGATCATCGAGGGCAAACATGAGCTCGGAGTAAAACTCGCCATGGATATCGGGGAGAGAAACCCCAATCACCCGGCTTCTTTTGGTCAGCAACCCCTTCGCAAACAGGTTCGGGCGATACTCAAGATCCTCAATCGCCTGCCGAACCCGCTCCGCCGTTGCTTTGGAGACCTTGTTCGGGGTATTGAGGACGCGGCTGACTGTCGCGATGGACACTCCAGCGCGATCGGCAACGCTGCGGATGGAAACCGTGCCTGTTCGACTGTTCTCACTTGCTTCCTGACGTTTCATGTGAGATCATCATACCACATGAAAACGCTTACACAATCAAAATTCATGCTCCTGCTCATACTAACTGCCACCGGAGTCTGCATGGGCTGCGCAGGACCTGAATCGACAACGCGGGATGACACAGGTGCGGTGCATGCCGAAAAAGTCATCATCGCGCCCACGAAGGGTACACAACTCCCGCCGTTCGACTTTGACCCCGCAGACGAACAACTCCTCGACGAGATTCAACGCGCAACGTTCCGGTACTTTGTCGAAGCGGTCAGCGATGAAACGGGGATGGTCTACGATCGCACGAGCAGCGACGTGATCAGCATCGCTGGCGTCGGATTCCAACTCGCATCCCTCCCGATCGGGGTGGAACGCGGATGGATCTCCGATGACCAAGCCCGATCGCATGCTCGGCTGATCCTCGATTCACTGATCGAAGAGCCGAGCAATAAGAAGGCAGGGCTCTTCTATCACTTCATCAACCCGCACGACGCGTCTGCACGTCGGGTCGGACGGGAACTTGTTGTCAGCACTGTTGATTCCGCGTTGCTCTTCTCCGGGATGATCGTTGCGGGTCAATATTTCCAAGGCGAAATCAAAGCAGATGTGGATACGCTGCTCGACGACGCGGATTGGTCGTTCTTCCTCGATACCCCGGACGCGGGGATGCCCGGTACCCCGTATTTGAGCCTTGGATGGAAGCCTGAAAACGACGCAGAACCGACCGGAGTTGGCGACCTGCTCCCTTACTACTGGATTGACAGCGGGGATGAACATCGTCTCTCCACCTTGCTTGCGATTGCTGCGTCAAACCCGGAGCATAGGGCTCCGACAGAAACATATTGGGGATTACGTCGTCAGCTCGGTTGGCACGATGGGCAAGGCGAGATCGTCTGGTTCCCATACTCCGGCGCACTCTTTACGTCCTTCTTTGATCACCTGTTTGTGAATCATGTATCGCTGGGCACGGACAACCCCGCTGTTCACAACATGCCCCAGCGAGCGTGCGTGAACTGGTGGGAGAACGCGAGACGAACCGTCAATCTCCATCGCGATCGGGCGATGGAGAACCCACTCGGACTCACCACGCTGTCGAAGGTTTTATGGGGATTCTCCGCGAGCGATGGCCCTGACGGGTATCTTGTTTCTGGTCAGTTCCCACAGCGTCTTGATATGATCGGTGCGGTGCCCAATCGCGATTATTCGACGTATGAGCCGACAGACAACTGGGGAGGCGGGGTCATCGCACCGTACGCACCCGGGACTTCGATCATGTTCGAGCCCGAGCTTGCGCTCGATGCGCTCCGAGCATCGCAATCCGCATCATCTGAGAATGAGGACCTGTCGCCTTGGACGGAAACTTGGGGGTTCCGAGATGCGTTCCGCCTCGGCGAGGACGGCACGGTTGATTGGGTCGCGGAAGACTTTGTTGCGATCAGCCAGGGACCGCTGATCATCGGGATTGAGAACGCGAGAACCGGGTTGATATGGGACCTTTTCATGTCGCATCCAACCATACAGAATGCGTTTACACGCCTCGAACTGGACTAAATCAGGTTGAGTGCTCAAACCCATCAGCATCCGATTTTCGTGTCATTTCGATGAAATTATCGCATTTCGTCCTTGCAGCATTCCTCTAAATGCGAGAAAATGTAACCGTTTTCAAGATGTCGGTCACAACTTGTTCCACCCGCGTGGGGGACGATCGGCACACACGAGAGATCTTGATAGACGACGAGGAGAGACACATGACTTTCAAGACAATCATCAGCACCGCAGCTGTTGCGTGTATCGCGACCGCTGCATCCGCAAGCGTCAGCGACATCGCCAGTTGGGTCGAAGCGCCACGCCTGTTCAATGACTTCGGCAGCAGCAACCTGAACTTCACCACGAACTACGACGCGATGGGAAGCAGCGTCACCCTTCAGGAAAACAACTATGGAACAGGCGGTTTCGCTAACCGTCACGCTGCGTGGTTTGGTGATATGGGTGGCAGCAGCGTCGACTTCGATTACGGCGACAGCTTCGACATGCAGATGACCATGCAGGTCAACGAAGCAAGCAACGTCGGCAACGTCGAAGCAGGGTTCCAGGCAGACCTCTTCGGGTTCGGACTCTTCGGCGTCCTAACAAGCAACGGCGAGATCGCAGCGTTCGGGTCCGTCCTCCCGTTCCACTCATTCGGGACTGGGCTTTACAACGTCGGTGATGAAGTCATGCTCCGCATGATCCATCGCCCGGGTGACGGCGAAGGCAGCGGAGGTGCTGCATCCACCATGGAGTACATGTACAACAACCTCACAACCGGGAGCGGCTGGATCACGAGCGGGATGATCGATTTCACCACAACCGAGGGTGGGATCCCGAGCTCGTTCAACATGTTCACCGGAGTTGGCGCACAAATCAACGCTCCTGCTGAGAATGGCATCGTTGATATCAGCTACAGCGGGATCACCACGAGCGTTCCAACCCCCGGCGCGCTTGGCCTCCTCGCATTCGCAGGACTTGGTGCGACACGCCGTCGTCGATAAAACCCACGATTGCAGCAGGACACGCTGCAACTCGACACATAGCAGGTGTGATGCCCAACGGCGTCACCCCTGATTCGATTCCACTTTTCTTTCACCCAAGTAACATCGAGGTTCGAGCATGACGCTCCAACACCAGTACGGACGCTTCATCGAAGATGGAAACGCGTACGAGATCACGGATCATCGCACCCCACGCCCTTGGACCAATGTCGTCAGCAACGGGCGCTACGGGTTCGTCATCAGCCAGAACGGCGCAGGGTTCTCGTGGCTCGATCATTGTCAGCTCAATGTGCTGACACGTTGGTCGATGGACCATATCCGCGACGATCGGGGCAAGTTCATCTACCTCTCAGATCTCGATGAGGACGAGTGCGTGTGGTCTGTGACCCCTCACCCATGTCATACCAAGTTCGATTCGTACCGGTGTGTCCATCGCATGGGTAGCACGACGTTCGAGTCCTCCTACAAGGGCATCAATGCATCGTGGACGCTCGGGGTTGCCCCAGAAGA
>SPJK01022849.1_pt1 | contig 17335 bp, 11 predicted proteins | sample 3741771 | NCBI WGS metagenome assembly SPJK01 (sample SAMN10925997, study PRJNA522277) | cold seep metagenome | isolation source: Elba SIP-enriched marine methane seep metagenome, extraction at timepoint T2 | place: Italy: coast of Elba, Mediterranean Sea
CTGATCCATTCAAGCTCGCATTCTTGTTGCCAGGATTCAGGCAAACGCGTTGCGGGCGCTAGTTTTACAGCAGCGTTCGGTGCAATGGCACGCCAATCAGTAAGTTGTTGAAGTGTTGGTTCATGGAACTTTGGATTTATTGAACGTCTTCCGCTCACTCTTCGATCGGGATCAGCGTGCCAAGAGTCAGATTCTCTAACCTGCTGTTCAGTCGCTTCTTCGCAAATGGCATCGACACTATCACCATATATTTTTGCATTATGAAGACTGAAGGTTACGGAAGCGGGATCTCGATCTACTCCAATTGTATTTACGCCATTTTTTGAAAACCCTATGAGGTCACCACCGATACCGGAGCAGACATCTACGAGCCTCTTTGCGTTACAAAACCGTTTAGCTTTGTAATCAGCGATCCATTCATCGGTTGCTTGCTCAAGTCCTATGCGAGTAAATAGCATTTCGTTCGAACGAGTGAATTTACGCATGCCTCTTACGCGTAATTCAAGCTGTTCAAAAATTGGAGCAGCTTTCTCAACCGGCATATCTTTCCGAAGCCGTGCAGCCAGCATGGGTGATAATGTTTCACCACTCAGTCGTGAGAGCCAGTCTTGAGCTTCGTTGGTAATCAGCCAGTCATGCATATATTAGTTTAGGAGTGGCTAAATGGTACGGACAGAACGGTCAATCCATAATTGGCAATCGTACCTGACACACAATTTGTGCCTAGGCAGCTTGGCAAGATAGTCAATTACTTGAGAACAAGCCGATAGGGATGATGCAGGAATACACACTCACATCGGAACTAATAGAACATGATACCAAAAACGGTAGCAATGGCAGGCATGCTGGGAGCAGCGGTTGGAGTTCCCTATGTGGTCACAGAACACACAAATCTCACTGAGCCAAAAGCTGAGAGCAGTCAGGCTGCTCCAGAAGCAAATCCAGTTTCTCCTTTTCAATCGATATCAACGAGCCTTGATGGTCCTGGATCTGACGTCTACCAGAGGTTAGCTCCCGTTGAAGGATATCGCGGGATGCCTTTAACGACGCTCTTGCGATGGGACATTACAAAGGAATGGGTCTATCGGAATTGGAACCGTAAAACTACCGGTCTAGCTGAAGTTGGCCTGTATGGCGTTCGGGTGCCAATTGTTACTGGTACGCAAGCAACGGATATCGCTGGCACGCTCTCCTATTATTTTGATGTGAATGGTCAACTGCAAAAGATACGCCTACATGGAACTACCGCTGATACGAGACCTCTTCTTCAAATAGCGACAGCCTACTACGGTATGCAACGCCGAGCACCTGCCTCGGCCGGCGATCAGCTTTACCAGGCGAACGAGGGCAAGCAGGTTCGCTCTGAGTTAAGTACGAAACCTAGTCGTGTGCTTTGGAGCACCCAGCCGCATAGTAGCTTTAAAATTGATATGGAGCTTAATCGCGCAAGCAGCGAATATTGGGTTGTTAAACGCGATTTACCAACGCAGTTGGCATCCAATCAAACGAAAGCACCAATTGATTCGGTCGTTGAGTCAAATGCTAAGGAATCTGAACCCCAATCAGTATTCCCTCCACGTAGTGTTGTGCCTGATCAGCAAAATGACGTCCAACAGTCGCAGAATGCACCAAACGCGACACCCTCTTCAGCTTCTGCCGAAGAACCGACATCAGACGTAAAGTCTGCCGAAATCCCCTCGAATGATATTGAACCACTCGATAGCTACCGGGACCGATTCCGATGGCCCAACTAAATATCAATAAGGTGGCTAAACCTAGCTCGTGACACCCGATAAAATCAAGGCATGGGTGTTTCTCCAGAAGACTGTTCGATACGACCTGCGCAAGGCGCAGAGGTAAGAGATGCCTTGCTTTTGGTGCTTTCCAGCCTAGCACCGGAAGCACGCGCTGCCCTCATTGATTCTCTTAAGCGGCACAACAATACAAAGTTAAATCCTCTCTCATCACTCTGGGTTATTGAGCATCAAGATCGCCTAATTGCTGCTTGTTGGGCTCAGCCGCAGTCGGGCAATGCAGTCACTCTGTGGCCTCCGAGAGCTACTGTAGCATTACCAAGGGAGTTAATAAGCAAACTAATTCAGAAGGTAATGTCAGTCGTTGATCAGGCTCAAATTCAGTTTACTCAAATATTACTCGAAGCTGGTGATGACCCTCGTATTGAGTCTTTGGAAGAGAATGATTTCAAGTTTGTTGCCAAGCTGGAGTATTTAGGTAGAAAGACAGAGTTAGGGGGTAATCTAGAATCTGAAGAGGATACGGAATTGCAGTTTTTCCCCTTCGCCGAAGAGGAACAGCAACGATTAAAAGAAATTGTCGAATTGAGCTATATCGACACGCTTGATTGCCCAAGTCTTACGGGGCTGAGAAATATTGAAGACACTTTGGCTGGTTACCGTTCAACAGGCACCTACCGACCAGAGAATTGGTTTCGAATTAAGAAAGATCAAGACGATGTCGGAGTATTAATCCTTGCTGAGCTGGATATGGGAGAAAACTACGAGTTGGTATACATGGGATTACTAACCCAATTTCGGGGCAGGGGGTACGGAAACCAGATTGTCGATTTTGCTTGCCAAAAAGCTTCTGATAATGGAGCGGAGCAAATAATGGTTGCCGTGGATGCCCTAAATTATCCTGCTCAAAAGGCTTACCAGAAAAATGGCTTCATTCCTTGGGCTAATCGCTGGGCATACATTCGCACGAGTGCGTCTGTCGAATGACAGCTTATCCACAATTCAACCATGGTCTCAATGTGCGTGTCGATATTTTTATTGAGCGCTATTACCCGAAGAATTAACCGTTCTTTAACATTTCCCAGCCCAGCTTTTCCACGGTTCTTAGAAAGCGGTTTGACACCTGTGCTAGCACGCGTAGAATCAGGCCCTCAAAGGTTGAAGGAGCGAACCGCTGGCAAGAGCCATTCTGGGTAGCAGTGCTGCTTCTTTACCCTCTACTGCTAAAGCACTTAGGTCTTTTCTGTTTCAGGAAATTAGTTGCTAAGGGCAGTTCGAATCGAGTCCGTTATAGGCTCGGTTGTTGTGGCAGTCTCTAAAAGTGACCTGTGGAAGATAGGCACTTAAGGAGATTTGCGATGACTAAATTCAAATTGGCATAATATAGGCAACGGAAGCGATCATAGGATTACTTATGCAGGAAGCATTTCAGCAACAGCTGCGGGCCAATGTGGGTGAGTCTCGCTACGCAACTTGGTTTGAGGGTGTTGTTGAGGTACGTGAAAAGGACGGCAGTATTTGCCTTGTTACAAAAACTCCTTTTGAACGAGATCGTATCCGCAAACAATTTGCTTCAGAAATACGCCAAACCGCCTCGGAAGTTCTTCCAGCAGGGACAAGTGTTTCGGTAGTTTTTGACGATACGCTGGAAATTTCTAAGCCTGATTCTTCTATGGCTGTTCCAGAAAGCCAAGATCAGAAGTTGTCGGGGCCACCAAAGCAAAAAATCAGAGTCCAGGATCCCTTTGCTGATTGGGTTGAGGGTCCAAGTAATGCCCAGGCCACAGCTGTTGCTCGTCGCTTAGCCGTAGGCGACCCAACTTTAAGTCACTCGCTTTGCGGCGGACCTATTTTGCTTTGGGGTTCAGCAGGTACCGGAAAGACAAAACTTCTTCATGCGATAACAGCTTACTCCAAACAGCATAACCGTCGGCGTCGAATCCGATTGTTGACAGCGGAGCAATTTCTTGTTGGCTTTATTGAGGCTGTACGTGGTAGTGGTCTACCAAGCTTCCGGCAAAAAAACCGTGGTGTTGATTTGCTCTTGATTGATGATGCTCAACTCTTGATGGGAAAACTTCGCACCGTTGAGGAATTACAACAAACCATAGATGCCTTGGCTGCCGACGGCGCGCAGATTGTTCTTGCAAGTGATAGAAGTCCTGCGGAGCTATCCAGTTTTGGACCTGAAATATCTTCACGTTTATCGGGCGGTATTTCGATTCAATTGGAACAACCAACCATTGCCGAAAGATCGAAACTCATCCAGCTTGCAGCTAAGCAACGCAATCTCATACTTTGCGATGAAACCATCCACACTTTAGCCTCTCAGTTAACGGGTGGAGCAAGGGAGATTTCAGGGGCACTGAATCGCATGACCTTAATGCATGAGACATTCGATCAACCCATGGATGCTATTTTGGCCGAACGAACCGCAGCTGACTTTAATCGTTTAAATGCACCACCAGTGAAGCTGCCCGATATTCAAAACGCGGTATGCAAGGTATTTGGAATTGATGCTGCTTCTTTAAAGTCTTCAAAACGAAGCAAATCCATTACTGAACCACGCATGCTAGCGATGTGGCTCTCACGTAAAATGACCGGAAGTGCTTGGAGCGAGATAGCTGACTACTTCAACCGACGCAGTCACAGTACGGTAATCTCGGCACATCGCCGAGTCGAGAAGCTGCTGGCTAATCCACATCCGGCCCAACTTTCCAGTCTGTCGGACGGTAATCTAAACGATACAATAAGACGGGTTGAAGCGGTTCTTCGAACCGCCTAGCCGAAAACGGGGTATAATAATTATCTCGTTGTCTATGGCCGTATCCTTTTAATACGTTGTGTTACATGTTTCTAAACTGTCGCGTTCTGATTTGCTTACTAGCATTAGTTTTGTCGATCACGACCTCATCAATAGCATTGGCAGAGAAAGGCGCCAACGATACCCCTAAGGGAATGGTCTGGGTACCTGCTGGTGAGTTCTCGATGGGAAGTGACCATCCGCTTGGACGACGTAATGAGTTGCCGATTCACCGTGTCTATGTCGATGGGTTTTTTATTGACGAAACCGAAGTCACCAATGCTCAATTTGCCGAATTCGTCGAAGCGACAGGCTATGTTACGATGGCCGAAAAGGCGCCAACCAAAGAAGAAATCATGGCGCTTCTGCCACCTGGTGCTCCTGAAGTCGATGAGAAGCAACTCGTAGCCGCCTCATTAGTTTTTATTCCGACACGCCGACCGATTCCGCTCAACGATCCAACGCTTTGGTGGAGCTGGACACCCGGCGCTAACTGGCGACATCCACTTGGCGCTGATAGTTCGATTGAAGACAAGATGGACCATCCTGTGGTACAAGTCTCTTGGTTTGATGCAAAGGCCTACTGTGATTGGGCGGGTAAACGATTGCCAACGGAAGCAGAATGGGAATACGCAGCTCGTGGCGGATTAGATCAGAAGCCATTTGGATGGGGCGACGAACCCCTTTCTGAAGAATCACCTCAGTGCAATATATGGCATGGAAATTTTCCAAATGACAACACCAAGAAAGACGGCTACGTTTACTCGGCACCTGTGAAAACCTTCCAGCCAAACGGTTATGGAATCTATGACATGGCTGGAAATGTTTGGGAATGGACCAACGATTGGTATCGTCCCGATTCGTACGCTCGGCAATTAGCAATCGCTAAGAAGAATGGTGAAGAGGTCGTAAAAAACCCTCAGGGCCCAACGAAAGCTTTCAACCCACAGAATCCACGTATGCCTGAGAGAATGCAACGTGGAGGTTCTTTTCTCTGTAACGATTCCTACTGTTCCAGCTATCGACCAGCGGCCAGGATGCCATGCAGCCCTGACACAGGGCTTTGCCATGCTGGGTTTCGGTGTGTTAAGTCAAAATCTAAGGGCGAAGAATCTACCGCCGAGTGATCTATGCTAAACTAGTGCGTAACTAGTCAGTACTCATCGGGATTGATTAACGCTATGAAACGCGTAAAGACGGGCGGCGGTTGGCCGGCGATTCGCTACTCTCTTAAGAAAATGCGAGAAGCAGGCGGCCCGATTTCATTCTGGCGTGCTATGCGCAGCCGCAATGCCTGTAAAACCTGTGCTCTTGGAATGGGTGGTCAGCGTGGCGGTATGGTCAATGAGCAAGGCCATTTTCCTGAAGTCTGCAAGAAATCAATGCAGGCGATGACCGCAGATATGCAGGGGGCGATCCCAACTCAGTTTTGGTCCCGTTACGGCATCAAAGAGCTTCGTGCCATGTCGCCGCGACAGCTTGAACACGTTGGTCGTTTAGTGCAGCCAGTCAGATACTGTCAGGGCGACGCTGGTTATCAGCCAATCAGTTGGGACGAAGCATTTCAAGCGATCACTAATAAACTCGCTGGTCAATCGGCAGAAAAGTCTTTTTGGTATTTCAGTGGTCGTAGCAGCAACGAGGCAGGATTCCTGCTGCAATTGTTTGCTCGGTTGTATGGAACTAACAATGTCAACAATTGTAGTTATTATTGCCATCAGGCAAGTGGTGTTGGATTAACCAGCGTTACCGGAAGTGGTACGGCTACGATACAAGTAGAAGATCTTGAAGAAGCCGATTGTGTTTTTCTGATCGGTGGCAATCCCGCCTCGAATCATCCTAGGCTGATGACGACGCTTAAAAATCTGCGTCGCCGTGGCGGCGAAGTGATCGTCATCAACCCGATGGTCGAAACCGGCCTCGTTAACTTCAGTGTGCCGAGTGATCCGTGGAGTTTGCTGTTTGGCTCCAAAATCGCGTCTCTCTATGTGCAGCCACACATTGGCGGAGACTTAGCGTTACTTGCTGGTTTGCAGAAAGAACTGATTGAGCGGGGAGCCGTTGCAGAAAAGTTCTTAAGCGAAGCAACCTCAGGTTGGGAAGATGTTCATGTGAGCATTATCAATACTTCCTGGGATGAGATCACCTCAAAGAGCGGTGTTTCTCGCGAGCAAATCAAACAAATCACGGATCGCTACGTCCAAAGCAAACGATCGGTCTTTGCTTGGACCATGGGAATCACTCATCATGCCCATGGGGTACAGAACGTTCAGGCTATTGCCAATCTTGCCTTGATGCGAGGAATGGTTGGACGAAAAGGGGCAGGGCTGTTGCCTATCCGTGGCCATTCTAATGTTCAAGGAATCGGATCGGTTGGAGTTACGCCCAAACTCAAGCAGGCAATTTTTGACCGCATTGAAAACGAGCTAAATCTCAAACTACCAACCTCTACGGGGCTCGACACCCTGGCGTGTATGGATGGTGCCGCATCGGGTGAATTGTCGACCGGCTTTTGCCTAGGTGGAAATCTATACGGTTCGAACCCCGATGCGAGCTATGCTGCTAAAGCACTCCAAAATCTTGATCAAGTTGTCTATCTCAGTACGACGCTCAATACAGGTCACGCCTTCGGTAACGCTAAGGAGACGATAATCTTGCCTGTTTTGGCACGCGATGAGGAACCTAGCCCTACGACGCAAGAGTCGATGTTCAACTTCGTTCGTCTTAGTGATGGAGGTCCAGCTAGGCATTCGGGACCTAAGAGTGAAATTGAAGTGATTGCCACTGTTGCCAAACAAGTGAATGAGCAGGTCGGTAAATCGAATCCCTCGCTTTCTTCACTCGATTGGGATTCCATGCGTGAGACAAACGAACTTCGGTCAGCAATTGCCAAGGTAGTCCCCGGCTACGGAGCTATTAAAAACATCGCTGATTCGAAGGAAGAATTCCAAATCGATGGTAGGACCTTTCATACTCCAAAGTTTGCTACCGAAGATGGCCGGGCAAACTTACACGCCCATGATCTGCCAGAGCTTGCAGGCTTAGCTGAAGACGAACTTCGTGTGATGACCATTCGTAGCGAAGGACAGTTTAATACGGTTGTCTATGAAGATGACGATCTGTATCGAGGTGTCTCAGGCAGATATGTCATCCTTATGCATGAGGAAGACTTGAAACGGTTTAATTTGGCAGATGGTGACCATGTTCGCATTGTCGGCCCGGCAGGCGAAATGCGACAAGTCATTGCTACCAAGCACAACGACATCCGGGCCGGTAACGCCGCGATGTATTACCCCGAAGCGAATGTTTTGGTAGATCGGGGCGTCGATCCAAAGAGTCGTACGCCTGCCTTTAAAGGTTTGGTGGTAAAGATAGAAAAAGAAGTAACTTAGGTTTCAAACCCCAATGTCTTCATTCCAAAGCTGCGGCTTGGCGGCAATAAAGTCTTCCATCAACTTGATGCACTCGTGGTTATTTAGAATCGTGAGTTCCACACCGCGTGAGCGGATGTACTCTTCAGGGCCTTGGAAGGTTTTATTCTCGCCGACAATGATGCGAGGGATTTTGTAGAGTAGCGAAGCACCGCTGCACATGTCACACGGTGAAAGTGTCGAGTAGAGTGTCGAGCGAGCGTAATCGGCTGCGGATAACCGACCAGCGTTTTCCAAGGCATCCATTTCCGCATGGAGGACGGCGCTTCCTTGCTGGACTCGTCGGTTGTGACCTCGACTGGCAATCTTATTATCGATCACAAGAACTGAACCAATAGGGATTCCGCCCTCGGCCAAGCCTTTGCGAGCTTCTTCAATAGCAGCTTCGAGAAACGGGTCCATGCGAATCTCCTGTCGTTTGTCGTCAAAGGCCTGCGGAATAGTTATGGTCAGTCGGCAAGCAGTTTACGCAGCACAAATGCCAAGATACCACCGTGGCGGTAGTAGTCGAGTTCAACGGGGGTATCGATCCGAACCGTCATGGGGATTTCTTTCACCCCTCCGGCTGAGTCCGTTGCTTTGACGATAATTGTTTGTCGTGGCTCGAGGTTATCTGACAAATCGTCAATGTCAAAAGTCTCCTCACCGGTTAGTCCAAGTGAATCGCGCGTCGCTCCCTCTTGAAACTCAAGCGGTAAGACGCCCATCATCACGAGGTTCGAACGGTGGATCCGTTCGTAGCTTGCTGCCATAACGGCACGAACACCTAGCAAATAGGTTCCTTTGGCAGCCCAGTCCCGGCTGCTGCCCGTTCCATACTCAGCCCCAGCGAGCACAACAAGCGGTGTGCCGTCAGCTTGGTACTTCATGGCTGCGTCATAAATGGGCATCACCTCGCCGGTTGGCAAGTACTTCGTAACGCCACCTTCGGTGCCTGGGGCGAGTTGGTTGCGAATACGGATATTGGCAAACGTGCCACGGGTCATTACGCGGTCGTTGCCACGCCGAGATCCGTAACTGTTGAAGTCACGTGGCTCCACTCCCGAGTTTTGTAAGAACTTCCCAGCTGGTGAATCTTTGGCAATCGCACCCGCTGGTGAGATGTGGTCTGTGGTGGTGGAATCACCCAGTACCGCCATGCAGCGTGCACCATTAATTGGTGTGATGGCATTCACTTCGGGTGTAAGCGTTGCTAAGAAAGGTGGTTCCTGGATGTAGGTGCTTGATTCGTCCCAATCGAACAAGCTGCCTTCGCTAGTTGCTATGGCGTTCCACATTTCGTTCTTGTCCCAGACACCGCCATATTGTTCTTGAAACATTTCTGGCAGTACGCACGCGTCGACCACCTCTTTGACTTCTTGGTGGGTTGGCCAGATGTCTTTTAGGTAGACGTCGTCGCCGGAGTCGTCTTTTCCAATTGCTTCGGCAGTTAGATCGAGATCGGTTGTCCCAGCCAACGCATAAGCAACCACGAGCGGCGGACTTGCCAAGTAGTTTGCTTTGACGTGCGGATTAATTCGGCCTTCGAAATTTCGATTGCCCGATAGAACCCCTGATACGATAAGGTCACCCTCAATAACGGCTTCAGAAACTTCTTCGGGTAATGGCCCACTGTTTCCAATACAGGTCGTGCAGCCATAGCCGACAGTATAGAAGCCAACCTCTTCGAGCGATTTATCGAGGCCTGACTTTTCTAGGTAATCAGTAACTACCCGTGAACCAGGTGCCAGGCTAGTCTTGACGTATGGCTTTGCCTTGAGACCTTTCTCAGCAGCTTTCTTGGCAACTAATCCGGCGGCTACCATAACGCTTGGGTTGCTGGTATTCGTGCAACTAGTGATTGCTGCAATAGCAACCGCCCCATGAGTTATATCCGTAGAGTGACCGTTCTGTTGGACGGTGGCGGTACTGGTAAGGGCATCCCCTGTGAGGCCAAAACCTTGGGGGCCAACATCGGTGCGAAGCGATTCGTTGAACGACTGCTTCATTTCAGTAAGTGGAACGCGATCTTGCGGACGTTTAGGCCCAGCAAGTGATGGAACTACCGTCGACATGTCAAGTTCCACAACCTTGGTAAAGGTTGGGTCGGGTGTCGAGTCGGTACGGAAGAGTTGCTGCTCTTTGCAATAGGTTTCAGCCATCGCAACTTCGTTTTCGGTGCGACCTGTTTTTCGAAGGTATTCTAGCGTTACGTCATCGACCGGGAAAAAGCCCATTGTAGCGCCGTATTCGGGGCTCATGTTGGCGATCGTGGCTCTGTCAGCAAGAGACATACTTGAAACACCGTCTCCAAAGAACTCGACGAATTTGCCTACGACTTTTTCCTTGCGAAGAATTTCAGTGACCGTTAGTACCAAGTCAGTTGCCGTTGCACCCGCTGGTAGCTTGCCCGTAAGCTTCATGCCAACGACTTCAGGCATCAGCATGTAGATCGGTTGGCCAAGCATGACTCCTTCGGCTTCAATACCACCAACCCCCCAGCCAACAACTCCAAGACCATCGATCATGGTTGTATGGCTATCAGTACCAACAAGCGAGTCCGGCAATGCGACGGGTCCTACCTTATCTTCACGAACAAAAACACACTTTGCCAAATACTCAAGGTTAACTTGATGCACGATGCCCGTGCCGGGTGGAACAACGCGGAAATTGTCGAAGGCTTTTTGCCCCCAACGTAAAAACTCGTAACGTTCTTTATTACGCGAAAATTCTAGTTCCGTGTTTAAGTCGAGCGCCGAGTCACCGAGAAAGTGATCAACCTGTACCGAGTGGTCAATAACCAAGTCGGCAGGAACCAAGGGGTTGATCTTACCTGGATCACCGCCAAGACGTTTCATAGCTGATCGCATCGCAGCTAGGTCGACAACTGCAGGAACGCCCGTGAAGTCTTGAAGAACTACGCGGGCCGGTTTGAAAGGAACTTCTACCGCAGCGGTTCCTTTGGAATCTGCCCAAGCAGCAAGCGCTTTGACATCATCTTCGGTGACGACATAGCCGTCGCAGTTGCGCAAAACGCTTTCAAGCAATACACGGATAGAGAAGGGGAGGGTGTCAACTTTGCATAAAGCAGCCTCCTCTAACTTAGAAAGCCGATAAATTCCGACCGGGCCTTTTTCACCAAAGCTGCCGGGGGCTTCAAACGTATCTCGAGCGGAAAATGGGTCGAACATGGCTATGCTCTCAGTTTCGTACTAAATGCTGTGTTTTAAACGCCATAAGGCCTTTAATCGTAGCATATTGGCAGTACTCAGACGAGAGATGTCCAATTTGAGTGGATCTTCCAGAATATTTCCGTTGCTTGCGTTTCTCTACGCACTTACGAGGAAATGAGATCGACTAATGCGATTTGGCTGGCTGGCACATCACTGTAAGTGACAATTCGACATACTGCATCAGGAAAATCTTGCAATGCTTCCTCAACGCCTAAGCAGGCAAGAATAACGTTACGTTCCTTGACCAGTGATCCAACCAATTTTCTCTGAGCATCATTTAAGCCAAAGGCATGCCAAGCAGCAGGCTTCACAATCATAGCCAAGAGAAGTGGAGATCCCTCAGGGCAACTTGCCAATAACTCTTCTAAGAGATTGCTTGAAGGTTCAGGCCCTGATTCAAAATAATTGACTGAGTCGAACCTATCTCGAAGTGCTGCTGCGAGCGGTTGTTCGGGGGGATCTGTCGGATGGCTATGGGGTTTTAGTAGAAGTGCTGATAAAGGGCCGCTACTAGAAAGTGGTAATGCATCCCCCGATTTAATTATCTTGATAGCTTGCTTGGCAACAGATAAAGATGCTTTAGATCCTTGAGCAATATCTTCGGAAGACAATTCAGGTTTTATACTAAAGACATTCTCTTTTAGCAGGTGGATTCGCTCGTAAGCCTCTTCAATTCGGTCAACCGATAGTTCGCCGTCTTCTACTGCCTTTAGCATGTAGGTAACAGTGCTGATAGGGTCATCGATGTCAAGCAAAAGATCAACTCCAGCGTTAAGAGTTGCAACTGCCATCGCACCTTCACTATCAAACCGATCGCGTACTCCCGCCATCAAAAGACTGTCGCTACAGACGACTCCGGTAAACCCTAGTTCGTTGCGCAAGAGGTCAACGAGGATAGGTCGGGACAAAGTTGCAGGAGTGCCTGTGCTATCGAGTGCTGGATACTCAACATGCGCTGACATGATGAGGGAGCACCCTGCATTAATGCCAGCACGAAACGGTACGAGTTCACGTTGCATAAGCTCATCGTGCGTTGCATCGACCCGAGGCATCGAATCATGGGAATCTTGCTGCGTATCGCCATGTACTCGAAAGGGCTTAATCGTGGTTCTTAGCCCAGCCGATTCTGCCGCCCTTACATATTCGGAAACAAGTTCAGCGGCGTTTTCCGGATCACTACCATAAGCCCTTGTTGAAATAATCGGGTTTCGGGGATTCGTATTGGTGTCCGCAACAGGACCGAACGTGATATGGATGCCTGTAGCGGCTGCTTCTTTAGCGGTCCGGGTGCAGAATTCAGTGATGGCTTCATCGGCATCAGTGAGATCAACAAAGGATCTTTGATGCGGATAGAGGCTTAGACCCGCGACTTGTTGTCCAGCTCCACGCTCAATGTCTGAAGCAACAAGCATGGGGAATTTGGCTTTCGCTTGTAGCCTTGCAAAAGTATCACGAACGTCTGGCCAAACACCATTGAACAGCATCAAGCCTCCAACCGAACACTCCTCAAGTAGAGAAGTAATGCGATCTTCATCGTCACTCGCTCTGACGATAGGTGGCAAGTTAGACCCGATGCGAACCATGATTAACTGAGAAATCAGATCTCGAAGCTCAGTTGGTTTCTCGAGGGTTGATGTCAATGTACTACTCATCAGCGTTTGTGAGTTCCTGCTTATCAGGTTCATTTAGAGGGGCTAATAACGTGATCACCAAACTTGGGATCGTTGCCACAAGAATCCAGAGGAAGAAATTCGTATAGCCGAGCGATTCTTGTATCATTCCCGAGAATCGCCCCGGTATGACCATTCCAAGTGCCATAAAGCCAGTGCAGATGGCATAGTGAGCGGTTTGATGCTCCCCTCTCGATAGATGCAACATATACAGCATGTAACCTGCAAACCCGAAGCCATATCCAAATTGTTCGATCGCGATTGCCAAACCAATAAGTAGATTACTTTCAGGCTGCGCCCAGGCGAGATACGCATAGCAAGCATTTGGGAGGTTTATTGCTAACGCCATTGGGAAGATCCACGGCCGAAGTCCATCGCGTGCAACGATCAAACCACCCAGAACTCCGCCGACAACAAGTAGTGTGATTCCTATCGTCCCGTCAAGAAATCCAAGGGTTTGGTTGTTGAGGGCTAATCCACCTTGCTCGACGGGGTCTAAGAGAAAGGGAGCCTTTAGCTTAGTAAGCTGAGCTTCACTGAAGCGGTACAGCAATAGATAAGTAACAGACAAACCAATCATTGGCTTCTGAAAGAAACTGGTTATGGTTTCTACGAATTCGGCTGGAAGACTTCCAACCGTTTTTTTCTTGTTCTTAGTTTGTTCTGGCTTTGGAAGCAAAAATTGATGATAAGCGGTGATAATGAAAAGAATGATCGCTAAGCCAAAAACTACAGGGGTCCATGCTGAAACATATTGTTGAATTTGATCCGCGGTGGGGCCGTCTTCGCCTATCTTTAAGTCACCGGCCAAAGCACCAACCAGCCAAACAACGACTCCACTGCCAAGTATCATGGCAAGTCGATAGAAAGTGCTTCTAATGCCGACAAACCATGCTTGATCGCTTTCGGCCATGCTTGACATGTAAAAGCCATCGGCAGCAATATCATGGGTTGCTGAAGCAATCGCCAAAAGCCAAAAACAAGCAAGCGTTCCAACCATAAAGTTGGCAGAAGGCAAAATAAACGCGATTCCAAGAAGCGCGGCTGCCATGAGGGCCTGCATGGCGACAATCCATCGTCGCTGTGTTCCAAGGATATCAACCAACGGGCTCCAGAAAGGTTTAAGAACCCATGGCCAGAGCAAATCGCTTGTGTAAGCAGCGATGTCCGTATTGCTGACCCCCAAGTTCTTGTAGAGAACCGTTGAGATGTTTGCAACAATTACATAGGGAAGCCCCGAAGTGAAATAGAGCGTGGGAATCCAACTCCAAGCGCTATGCCTTGCGGCAAGTTGGCCTTCTCGATTCGATTCTGACTCAGAAGTACTACTCAATTCGCTTCTTTCATTGATCAAGATAGATGATCGTTGGTTCACTTTCATGACCAAGTTCATCGACGGCAATAACAACCACTCTTACTGGGATTAATCCTCCAGAATTAGCTTTTGCTTTATACTCTTTTGTTGCTCCAGGCAACACTTCAGTAGTCCAAGTTTCATGGTGAAGTGTATGGATTACCCATCTCGAAGCATTGTTGTCTAAGGACAGCGTACCGCCGTCAATCATCGATACGTTGGGTTTCTCAGGTTTTGTGTCATCTTTTGCGAGCCAATCCGTCGTTGGCACCAACGCTGGTTTGTCGTAGGTATACTCTCGCAAGGCTTCTTGTATTCCATTGTAATTTTGTGAGATCGCTTTCATGCTGAAGTGAACGTGGCCAGTCGAACCACGTTGCTCACGTGCCGTGATAATTTGGTTGACGATTTCACGTGCTGGCCAAGCGGGTTCCCCAATTCCTACCTTAGAAGTGTACATACCAGGCCATAGATGGCGCCCGTAAGGATTGTGTTCTGACCACCAGTTCAGCAAGACTGGAAAGCTTTGTGCCTTTTGATCGATTGGCCAGTAGAGTTGTGGGGTAAAATAGTCGACCCAACCCTCCTCAAGCCAGAGTTTGGCATCGGCATAGATGGCATCGTATTGATCGAATCCTTTAATCGACTTTGGATAGCCAGGTCTCCATATGCCAAAGGGACTAACCCCATATCGAACATGTGGTTTGGTTCGATGTACCTCTTCTCCAATTGCTTTGATAAAGCGATTGACATTATCGCGGCGCCAATCATCGCGGCTGAGCCGATCTGATTTGGGCGTTTTGTTGCAGTATTCTTTCCAGCTAGAGTCATCAGGAAAATCAACTTTAACTTCCTTGCCACTCTCATCCTTTTTATTGATCGGATAGGGATAGAAGTAGTCATCAAAATGTACCCCATCAATGTCGTATCTTTTAACGACATCTAATACGACATCTAAAGAGTGCTTAGCAGCAGCTTCATCGCCCGGATCGAGCCAACCATACTTCCCATACTGCTTAACACTATCGGGAATCATTATTGCTACATGATTATCGGCAAGTTTACTTTTTGCCGTTGGATGAGCCGAACGATAAGGATTGAACCAGGCATGAATCTCCAGCCCAAGACGTTTGCCTTCCTCGCAAGCAAATGCCAGAGGATCATATGTTTTCGGACCAACTCCCTGCGTACCGCTCAGATACTCGGACCATGGTTCCAGTTCTGACTCATAGAGAGCGTCGCAAGCAGGTCTAACTTGGAACACGATCGCATTCAACTTGAGATCAGCTGCCAGCTCAAGCATTTCAGTGAGCTCTTTTTTCTGCTCCTCTTCTGGAAGCCCAGGTTTCGATGGCCAATCGATATTGGCGACGGTTGCAATCCAGGCAGCACGAAACTCACGCTCAACCTTGGGAAAAGGTGGCGGGCCCGGCGGGACATCCGGTTTGTCTTCAGCCAGCGATGATTGATCAGTTAGAAGAATTAATGCACAGACAGAAAGAAGTAGTTTCCTAGAAGTCGCATTAAGCATGGTTAACTCATCTGGATGAGAAAGGTCTTTATGTCAAGGTTTCTTACCTACAGGCTAACGTGCAGCAAGCTATACCGAAGGACCCAAAGCGCATTGGTTGCTCCCATCCGCGCATTAAGATTGGTCATAATTTGACCAAGTAAGCAAATTAGATCCAATTCGGCATTGAGAGTCTTGTTTCGATCTTAGAGCCTATTGCTTCATTCTTAAGTTTTAGCTGCTGCTTTCTCGTGCAGCCAAGACGCTAGTTACCGGCACTTTGGGCTATCAGATAGTCGGAATACTCTGAAAGCATTGCTAAGCTCACCATTAAATGCCATTCATAAGAAAGTTCATCCTTTCGGCACGATGGTTGCATGAATGCTAATTGCTTCTGAGGAATGTCCCAAATTGGACTGTTAATGTTTCCGCCTGTACATTGCCAGTTCGTTTTGGTCGGACTTTGGATAGCAGACAAGCCTGTGATCCGATCTCGGTCCAGTGGGGTTACCGCCTGACCTTGCTGGGCCGAGGGATCCAGGCCTTTCTATGCCATTTCTTTGGCAAACATGCTTCTTAAACCCGCTTCTTAGATGTCATCGCCAAGGGTAGAATGCACTGAGCCTGACAGATCCGAACGACGGATTTGCAGAATTCCGATTGATCAAAATTTAGCCACCTCGGCTTCCATAAATGAAACTTATCATAGCCATCATTCAGCCCAGTAAGCTTGAAGAAGTAAAAGCTGCGCTTTCTGAAGTAGAAGTTGTTCGTCTTACTATCATGGACGTACAAGGGTTTGGGAGACAAAAAGGGCAAACGGACCTTTATCGTGGCTCTGAAATAGGCATGAATCTGCTACGAAAGGTTCAACTTCAGATTGCCGTGAATGATGAGTTTGTTGAGCCGACCGTCAATGCCATCATTAGAGGTGGTAGATCAGGAGAGCAGGGTGAAATAGGTGACGGTAAAGTTTTCGTCCTACCGATGGACGATTGCATTCGTATCCGAACAGGTGAACGTGGCGAAGAAGCGATTTAAAGCCAGGACAAGAATTGTCTCAGAGAATCTAAAAGGCTCGCTAGATGCCGCCACGTCAAACAAAATCATTCTTAATGAATCGCCTGCGTGAAATTGGCGTCGAGCCAGCATCACGACACGGCCAGAATTTCCTGATCGATCTGAACCTTGTTCAGATGATTGTGGACTCAGCTGATATACAGCCAAACGATGTTGTTCTCGAGATTGGCACTGGCACCGGCTCATTAACAACCTTAATGGCTCCCAAAGCGGGCCATGTGGTTACCGTGGAGATTGATGCGAATCTTTACGAGCTTGCGAGCGAACAGCTTTTGCAATTTGATAACGTAACGCAACTTGGTTGTGACGCCCTGAAAAACAAGAATCGTTTTTCGCCTGAAGTGATGGATGCCGTTGGTAAAGCGCTCAACTTTGTTCCAAACAGCCGTTTGAAATTAGTAGCTAATCTTCCCTACAACGTCGCGACCCCAATTCTGTCAAATTTGCTGCTGTGTGAGCATCTTCCCCACATGATGGTGGCAACCATCCAAAAAGAATTAGGTGACCGAATCGTTGCTGAA
>SPJK01054567.1_pt1 | contig 17331 bp, 16 predicted proteins | sample 3741771 | NCBI WGS metagenome assembly SPJK01 (sample SAMN10925997, study PRJNA522277) | cold seep metagenome | isolation source: Elba SIP-enriched marine methane seep metagenome, extraction at timepoint T2 | place: Italy: coast of Elba, Mediterranean Sea
CGGCACAACTCAGCGATGCTGTCTTCGCCCCGCAGACCGTCCAGGACGATCCGGATCTTTTCTTCGGATGAATACTGCTTGCGGGTGGCGCGCTTGATGTCTTTGACGATCTTCTCGCCGGGGCTCTTGGTTGGCTGTCTCATCTTCCACTCCATGGTGGTCACGATGCGCCAGAAACCCTCTCTTATCAAATTGCCCTATTTGGACCCATAAGCGCTGACGTCAGACACCGCCAAAGTAGGCCCCATCCACCTCAACGCAGCCGGACAAAGCGCCCTCAGAACGCGCAAGCTCTATGCTTTCGCGAACCTTGTGCAGCAAAACGAAGGCTGTTTTGTAATCAACGCCCAGATCGCGGGAAAGCTGCAATGCGCTGTATCCCTTTGCGCCATTTATAAAGATTGCGATTGCCGCAAGAATATCGCGGATCGCCAGCTTGCGGCTTGCGAAAATCGTGCCGGAGGTCAGGCTGTATTGCTTTGCGCAGCCTTTGCACTTGTATACTCGACGGGTCTTGAGGTCATAGGCTTCACAGCAACCGCACGCAGGGCAGTATGGTGAGCCATCGGTATCAGCAAAGCGGATATGGCGGAAAGCATCGCGGGCTTCGTCGTGTGACATGCGCATGACCTTCACGAGGGAAAGTGTTTTGGCTGCTGGCGACAAGAGGAAGTGCTGGGACATGACGCTCACCTTATATGGTGATTGTGTTATGCCAGTGGACAGAACGTCCGTCAACACATATATTCACCGAATATGGTTATTCCAAAAAAGGTGACCCATGAACGCTATTGTTAAGGTGCAAAGACCTGCGCCACCAAAGCCTGTTGCCCGCAAGGCAAGCCCGGTGAATGTCGAATATGAGGATAAGGCGCGTGAAATGGTGCGTGACGCTATGCGCTCAAAAGGCGTGACAGTCGATCAACTGACCGCTCGCCTGTCCGCAATAGATGTTGATATGAGTTCGGGTGGTGTGGCCAACAAAATAAGCCGTGGCGGATTTAGTTCGGCGTTCCTTCTTCAATGCCTTGCCGCGATGGACCTCGAAATGAAGGTGGAATAGTTATCTCACCTTATTTGGTGAGCCTTCTCCATAATGCCGCTGAACTCCTCCAACAAAGATCTAACTAGACGGTTTTCTTTAGATCCAGCCCAAGGCTCCAAAAGCCAACCTAGAAGCAATAAAAGCTCCAAATCGGCCGTGCAGTCTGGGCTACAAGGGTCTATTGTACGCACAAGGGGCTATCCGGCAGTCTTTTTTGCAACAGGCACAAAAAATTGACCCAGAAAATACTTATCACCGGTGCTGCTGGCTTTATCGGCTTCCATTTGGCGAGGCGAATGCTGACCGATGGCTGGGACGTTATGGGCTTTGATGGCATAACGCCGTATTATAGCCCGAAGCTTAAGAGTGCTCGGCTTTCTATTCTCCAGTCGCAGAGCGGATTCACCTTCGAGGAAGGAATGCTCGAGGAAGAGGGACGACTGACGGAGCTCGTTGGTCGCTTTAGGCCGGACGTTATCGTCCACCTAGCGGCGCAAGCCGGGGTTCGATATTCGATCGATGCGCCCCGGTCTTATGTCGCATCGAACTTGATTGGCGCGCACGAAGTACTCGAGGCGGCGCGTGCCTTCCCCCCAAAGCACTTGATGATGGCGTCGACCAGTTCCGCCTATGGGGCGAACCGAGAAATGCCCTACGCGGAAACCAACCGCGCCGTTCATCCGATGAGCTTCTATGCCGCTACGAAACTCGCAAACGAGGCGATGGCTCATTCCTACGCCCACCTCTTCAACGTGCCAACGACGATGTTCCGTTTCTTTACGGTATATGGGCCATGGGGGCGGCCAGACATGGCCTATTTTAAATTCACATCGGCAATCCTCAACGGCAAGCCGATCGACGTATACAACAACGGAGACATGGAGCGAGACTTCACCTTCATTGATGATCTCGTTGAGGGGATTTCTCGGCTGGTCAGCCAAGCTCCCAATGGAGATCGTTTCGGGCAGATCGATAGCTTGTCGCCCGTGGCTCCGTTCCGGGTCATCAACATTGGCAACGGTTCACCGGTAGCCCTGAAGGCATTCATTGAAGCAATCGAGGTCGCGACGGGCGGTACCGCTCAACAGAACCTTCTCCCTATGCAGCCTGGCGATGTTGCCGCAACTTGGGCTGACGCTAGTCTCATCGAAGCAATGGTTGGAAAACTGCCGCGGACTGACATTCGGGTTGGAGTGCAGAAGTTCGTCGACTGGTATCGAGGTTGGAACGAAGGAGCGTGAGCTCTTTGCAACAGCTGCAGAGAAGCAAGCTTGGATGGTAATAACATGATTGTGTGCTACTGCCCTTAGAACCAGTCAAATCCGTAAGGTTTGGAGAACAATGTACTTTCTTTCTGCTTCTCTGTCTGTTGTGATCCTGGACAAAGTAAAGCAATGGGGCTCGCGTAACGCATTGGACGCAAAACACTGCATCTCCGACGCAGTCCAAGGCAATGTGCCAGAGGCGCACCTCCGAAGGGGTCGATACCATTCATTAGTGCTTCGACCCTACAAAACGTGGCTCCTCTAAGGGTTCAAGAGGCCGCAGAAATTACGCCCAGTTGGGTGGCACCTTCAAGCTCGGCTCGACCAATGCTGACATAGCTCTCGAAGCCGGCGGCCTCTGCGTCATCTGCGCTGTAGATATTCCGCAAGTCTCCCATCCGCGGCGTCTTCATGTCTTTTGCCAATTTCTTCAAATCCAGCGCCCTAAACTCGTTCCACTCGGTCAGTATTACGATCAGGTCGGCGTTTTGCGCAGCCTTATACGGATCATCAAGCCAAGTCACACCCGGCAGTAACCGCTCCCCTTCGTGTCGACCTTGTGGGTCGACGATGCATACTTTTGCACCTCCCCCTACCAAGGCAGGAACTATGGTAAGACTTGGCGCGTCGCGCATATCATCCGTATTTGGCTTGAAGGTCACGCCAAGCACCGCAATCGTCTTGCCGTTGAAGGAGCCACTGCAAAGATCTCGCAGTTTCTCGATCATGCGCTGCTTTATGGCATCATTTACGCGGATCACCGTCTCGACGATAGACTGTGGGGCAGCATGTTCCTGCCCGATCCGCGCTAAGGCGCTAGTATCTTTTGGGAAACATGAGCCGCCATAACCGGGCCCGGCATGAAGAAACTTGTTTCCGATCCGCCCGTCGAGCCCCATACCCTTAGACACCTCTTTCACGTCAGCTCCGACCTTCTCACAGAGGGCGGCGATCTCGTTGATGAAGGTGATCTTTGTTGCCAGGAAGGCATTGGCCGCATACTTGATCATTTCCGCCGATTCCAAATCGGTTGTGACCACTGGAAAATCCCGCAGGAACAGGGGGCGGTAAAGTTCTGCCATGACCTCGCCGGCGCGCTCCGTCTCCACGCCGACGACGACGCGGTCGGGCTTCATGAAATCATCGATGGCAGCTCCCTCGCGGAGGAACTCTGGGTTTGAGGCGACGTCAAACTGGGCCTTCGGGTTCGCCTTTGCGACCACCTCCTTGACCTTGCGGTTGGTACCCACCGGCACGGTCGATTTCGTAACGATCACTGCATAGCCGGTCAAAGCTAGGGCCACCTCTTCGGCGGCGGTCATAACGTAGGTCAGATCGGCGTGACCGTCCCCCCGGCGCGTAGGAGTCCCGACGGCGATGAATACCGCCTCGGCGCCATCAACGGCGGAGGCAAGGTCGGTGGTGAAGCTCAGTCGGCCGGCGTCTACGTTCTTGGCCATCAAGGCGTCCAAGCCAGGCTCGTAGATCGGTACTTTACCGTCGTTCAGCATTTCAATCTTGCGTGGATCTTTGTCGACGCAGATGACATGATGCCCGAAATCCGAAAAACAGACACCCGAGACAAGCCCGACGTAGCCCGTTCCAATCATAGTAATTTTCATATGTTGTCCTTTGGGCTTATGCTTCTGTCAACTCAGGGAGGCGCGTACTGAAGTACTCCGCCGTGCGGGCAAGACCTTCTTCGAGAGCAACTGTTGGCTCCCACCCAAGATTATTGCGCGCCTTGGTGATATCCGGCTGGCGCTGTTTTGGGTCATCTTTCGGTAGGTCTTGAAAAGCGATCTCAGAGGATGAACCAGTCAGCTGCACCACCTTCTCTGCCAACTCAAGCATCGTAAACTCGCCGGGATTGCCAATGTTTATGGGACCGGTGATCGACTTGTCCGTGTCCATCAGGCGCAAGAAGCCCTCTATAAGGTCGTCGACATAGCAGAAACTTCGGGTCTGCTGACCGTCGCCATAGATCGTGATCGGCTCACCACGCAATGCCTGCACAATGAAGTTGGATACAACACGACCATCCGCATGATGCATTCGCGGACCATAAGTATTGAAAATGCGGACAACCTTGATGTCGAGATTATGCTGCCGCCAATAGTCGAAGAAGAGCGTCTCCGCGCAGCGCTTGCCCTCATCATAGCAAGACCTCGGACCTATGGGGTTCACGTTGCCCCAGTATTCCTCCGTCTGCGGATGGATAGCCGGGTCGCCATAGACCTCGCTTGTAGAGGCTTGAAATATCTTGCAGCGGAGGCGCTTTGCCAAACCGAGCATGTTGATGGCGCCAATGACCGAGGTCTTTGTGGTCTGCACCGGGTCATGTTGATAATGAATAGGTGAGGCTGGGCATGCCAAATTGTAGATCTCGTCAACCTCGACGTAGAGCGGGAAGGTAACGTCATGCCGCATAAATTCGACGCGAGGATGATTATGCAGGTGCTCCAAGTTGCGTTTGGATCCTGTGAAGAGATTGTCGACGCAGATTACCTCATGCCCCTGCTCAATGAGCCGGTCGATCAGGTGGGAGCCAAGAAATCCGGCCCCGCCTGTTACGAGAATTCGTTTGCGGCTGTCGTAGAGACGCGTCATCTAATTATCCTTGGTTAGCGGGCTTGAGAGGTCATTGCTCGATGGGTAGTCCCGGCGCATACAGAAAACTGCGATCATCGCCTCATATGCGGCCAACATCATTGCATACTGCACTCCCGCTCGACCATCCAGTAGGCCACGTCGCAGCACTAGCACATGAAAGAAGCGAAGCGGTGGACGTAGCCAAACTGGGAGGCGGTTGACCAAGCGCTTCAGTGCGCGGCGGCGTTGGGTGGCTTCGGTTGTCAAAAGGCGCTCGCCTTCCGCGGCAAATCCAGCCTCAGTAGCGATTTGGCGCGCCTCGTCCTCAGCGTAGCGGACGTGCTTTGCAAACCAATTCGCTAGCCCATGCGAGAAGTTGAAATGCAAGTAGGGCTCAGGGAAGGTTCCCACGCGTTCAGGTGGGCAGTCCTCCCGCTGTCCATGCCCCACTTGCTTGAAACGTAATCTATCTCTATGGCCTAGCCGCACTTGGTACGTCGGGTACATTCCAGCATGTTTTAGCCACTTGCCGTTCAATATGGTCTTTGAGGGCACGCGCCAACCGTCCAGGGTGTCTGTCGGAACCAAGGTTTCAAGCGCAGCGCGAAACTCAGGTGTGACGACCTCGTCGGCGTCCAGATGTAGAACCCAATTGCGCGCGATTGCGCCCTCCTCTAAGCCAAAATTGCGTTGGTTCGCAAAGTTATCAAAACGGCGGGTTATGACCCTTGCACCCATCTCTGTGGCGATGTTGCAAGTGGCATCGCTGCTCCCTGAATCAACCACCACCACGTCATCAAGCCAAGAAAGGGACTCCAAACAGCGACGAATGTTGATCTCTTCATTGTAAGTCAGGATCAGGGCCGAGACTCTCACGCAGATCGCTCCATCCAAGACCAAGCCGTGGAAAGGATGTTAGGCATGTCCGAATGCCGCGCCTTCCAGCCCAATTTCTCCAATGCTAGAGACGGGTCGGCAACGAGTTCCGCTGGATCGCCTTCCCGCCGCGGGCCGTACACGAACGGCACCTCACGGCCAGTAATGCCCTTCGCAGCATTAATCAGTTCCTTGATCGAAACGCCTGTACCGGTGCCAAGGTTAAAGGCGGTAAAACCTGCATTGTCCGCTGCATGTCCAAGAGCACGCACATGGGCATCGGCCAAGTCAGTTACATGAATGTAATCACGAACGCAGGTCCCGTCGGAGGTGGGATGGTCGCTACCAAACACAGTAAGTGCCGGCGCCTTCCCTTGCGCTGCACCGAGCAGAAGCGGAATAAGGTGTGTTTCTGGGTCGTGGGCCTCACCGATCTCGGCATCGGCGTCGGCACCCGCAGCGTTAAAATAGCGAAGGGCTATAGCGTTTAACCCTCCTGAGCGCGCGCAGTCGCGCAGAATGTGCTCGACCATTAATTTACTTTGACCATAAGGATTAATGGGAACCTGCGCCATATCTTCTCGTATCGGATTTGATGACGGCGTTCCATATGTGGCACAAGTGGATGAGAACACAAGCCTTCCAACACCTTCCGCAGCCATCGCTCGAAGGAGCGATATCGTCCCACCGACATTGTTGCGATAGTACATTAACGGATTGAAAGTCGATTCACCGACATAAGCGAAGGCGGCGAAATGGATTACACAAACTGGACGATATTTACGAAGCACATCCCTTAGCAGTTCCCCATCCGTTAGATCGCCAATAATAAGCGGGCCCCACTTCACAGCGGAAGAATGCCCCCGCACTAGTGAGTCGTAGACTACAGGTGTGTATCCTTGTCTGGCCAAAGACTTACAAGTATGGCTCCCAATATATCCTGCACCACCAGTTACTAAAACGGTTTGGTTCGTTGACATAGCATTATTTCCTCAAACCGAATTCATAAAATAAGCAAGCAGTAGTATCTTGACTACAAGTCCGCGTCGTTTGGCGGTCTTTGCGCCACTGCGATCATCGACTTTGCCAATATTGGGATGCGGCCAACTCGATCGAACCGAATATTTTGAAACCCCGCCTCTTCAAGGAGCGTTCCCAATGTGCGAATTGACCAAAATTTCATATGACCGTGATCCCAGAGTGCACCGAAATGCGAATCCATTTTCCCAAAACACAAAGCGCAATATTCTTCAAGTATCCGTGGTAGGGAGTGGAAACAATTATCGTTCCCCCCGGCTCAACTAGATCAAACAGTGTTGCAGAAAATTTCTCGACCACCTCAAGGCTCCAAACAACTGGAAAAGTTCCATATTCTGACGCGAGATCGTCGTAAGCTGAACCTCGCTTGAGTACTATGTTTGGATATGCGCCTCGCCCGTCAGCAATACCTTCTGGTGAAGGATCAACCCCTGTAACAGACCACCCACTTGCAGCGAGTTGAGCGCCGACGCCTCCGTTCCCACAACCCAAGCCAAATAATCTCGCTACGCATCTATTTGCGCGAAGCGCCCCTTTCAAAACTGGTAATTCAGAATATACAGTCGGTAGCAGATATGCGTGGGAATAATCGGATTTTGAATCAAAGTACCGATAAGTAGAGGAGGTCATACTATCGCTCATATTAATTTTCCTTCAAACAACCGACCCGATCAGCCCTTCAGATTCTGCTTGGATACGACAAAGTTTCCGATGCAGAGTGCATCCATATCTGTCCGCATGAAGCAATCAACCGCTTGCTCCGGTGTATCAACGACAGGCTCATTCTCGTTGAAAGAAGTATTGAGAACCATCCCTACTCCCGTCCGTTTCTTCACAGCTGATATCAAGCGATGATACCTCGGGTTGGATACTGGATCTACGCTTTGAAGCCTTCCTGTCCCATCGATATGAGTGATTGCTGGCAAGCGCTCTCTCCATTCGGGTCGCAGTTTTACAACGTGCATCATGAACGGCGAATAGACGTCCTGCTCGAAATAGCTTGCCACATCTTCTTGTAGCACGCTCGGAGCAAATGGGCGGAATCCCTCTCGCCGCTTTATCTTTGCATTAATGGTCTCTTTCATAGTAACTATCGCTGGATTTGCCAAAATTGATCGGTTTCCAAGCGCACGTGGACCCCATTCGCTACGCCCTTGATACCAACCAACTACAAGACCATCAGCGATGAGACTTGCAACGTGTTTTACAAGAGGCGTTTCATCCGCGAATTCTTCAACTGGTAGCCCCGTCGCCTTGATTGCAGAATAATGTCGTGATCCACTATATTCGGGTCCCCAAAAAGCGTGCTCCATGTGGAACCGTTTGGTTGACCCAACTACGTTGTGCCAGGCCCAAAACGCCGCTCCTAAGCAGGTCCCATCATCTGAAGCTGCAGCCTGCAAGTAAGTTTTTTCGAAAGGAGTTTCGCGTAGGATCCTCGAATTAGCAACGCCATTGAGCGCACATCCGCCGGCCATTACGAGTTGTTGGGAGCCAACACTGCGATGGAGACGGTTTAGGCAATGAACGGCTGCCTCCTCAAACCGAACCTGCACAGAGCGTGCAATATCTTTTTCGCGCTGGGTGATTTCTCCCCTTGAGGCGGGTGCCCCTAAAGCGCTACTTATCGGCTCACGCCAAAGGCGCCCCATTGCGATATGTCCATTATCATCTTTTGCGCCTGACTCGCCACCCTCGTGCATTCCAAAGGCGCCGGTCTTCAACCGGAACCACCCGTTCTCTGGTAATTCCACAAGTTGCTGCATTAATTCGCGATGTGCGTCCTCGCCATAAGGTGCGAGTCCCATTACTTTGTATTCCTCGCCAAATGCATCGAACCCGATGAATTGGCAAAGAGCCGTATAGAAAAAGCCCAGACTGTCTGGAAGCATTACTCGATCAAGCACCTCGATCCGGTGACCTTCGCAGCGGGCAGCCATCGACGAAGCAAAGTCCCCTGATGCATCATATGAAAAGCCAGCAGTGAGGTTTTCGAAGGGAGAGCAATAATAGGACGACGAGATATGGGCCAAGTGGTGTTCGACAGGAACTGTCTGGAAAGAGATCTTCGTAGGGTCCTCATCGCAAATGCTAGCAAGCTGCTGAAGCATTGACTGTGTCTTTCCGGATCGCGCCAAATGTTCCAGAACTGCTCGGCTACCTTTTGCCAAGTTTGCAAGGACATAACGTATTTTTGCATGCCGGTTTGCCGAAGTATCACGTGGAAGTGCAACATGAGTTACATCTGCGAGCTTGAGGCCATTGTCGGCTAGAAGCCAGCGAACTGCATTCTGCGGAAAGGCAGAGCTATGTTTTTCGCGTGGACCAAGCCTCTCTTCTGCAACAGCGCCGACGAGTTTTCCGTCGATCAACAGACATGCAGCAGAATCAGCGTGAAATGCGTTTAGCCCCAAGATGACACTCATGTGAAGCTCCTCTTCTTCTATTCAAAAATATTTGGACGGAGTATGGTCCGTCTGGCCAAACTGGATCCGCCTAGCGCCAAGAATGTTGTTGGGGCGATCCCCTTTATGAAGCAACCAGTTGTAGTACTGGTTCATTTGAGCGCCAATGGCGCTCCATGAATACTCGCTCTTCATCCAGGCGCGGCCGCGTGCGCCCATGGCGGCACGTTCATATACTGGAAGGGAGGTGGCATCTCGTAAGGCTACGGCCAGCGGTTCTACTCCGTGGTCAATCCACCAACCGCACCGATGAGTATGAAGATCAGCCCAGGGCGCACCCTTTGTTGTGATTACAGGGAGGCCGGCGGCAAGTGATTCTGCAACGACCAATCCAAAATTTTCGCTTCGGCTGGGCAAAACGAAGAGATCAGCCGAAGCAACTAGTCTATCTCGTTCGGAGCCAAATACCGGCCCGCGGAACTCCACCCTTGCCAAGCCGAGATCAATAGATCGCTGAATAAGTTCGCGTTGATGGTTCTCCGCATCTGGCCCTGCGATGACCAGCTCCCAGCCTTCTGCGCTATGTTCGGTCTTGGCCCAAGCATCAAGGAGATTGAGCAGCCCTTTGTGTTTGTGAATGCGTGACATAAACAGCACCCGACGACGACTTTTCAACACATCATGTTCAACACCAGATGTCGGCACATCAACCCCGTTGGGGATTATTGCAATTGGAGGTGTCTCAACGCCAAAGGCGCGAATATCGTTGGCTTCTATGTTGCTAGTCGCATGCCACCCCGCAGCATAGCGAACGGCAGGTCCTTGAATTGCGGACCAATAAAGCATTTTCTTTCGCTTCGAATACTGCAATGCCGCTTCTGCAAGCATGCCCCGTGCAGATACAATTAGCGGTGTCTCTGACTGGCGTGCAGTAAAGCCCGCGTAGAGGTTTGGCGCCAACCAAAGTCCGTGACTATGTATGATATCTGCTTCTGCGGCAGTCTCTACTAAGAACTTATGGAGCGCACCCGATAGACGCTGACCGGAAAGCAGGGGAGCACCGTTAAAGTCTTGTGCAAATCCAATTGCAGGACTCGGCAGTTCGATATCGTCTTGTGCGACGGTTACCAATTGAACATTTACAGAATTTTCAGCCAGCTCTTGGCAAAGTCTAGGTACAGAATATGAGGGTCCGCCATGGTCTCGTGCCAATCCTGAAATAACGTGGATTACAGTTGTCACGGTTCAGACGCCACCTCCGCTGATGGAGTAGAGCGACTTTGTATGCTTAGGGTCATGAAATTACCTTGCACCACTTTTCTTGGAAGCGGTCTACTTCAAGTCGTTTAATGGACGCGGGTCCTGCCTCGCCATGTAGTTCGGCAAGGCTTGGCTGAGCAAGGTATTTTTCCAACTCATTCTCGAGTGCGTGCGCCGTCGCCGCCTCACAGACAAGCCCTTCAACGTCGTGTTTGATAAGTTCAGGTATGCCTCCACGGGGAAAGCCAATGACGGCACGCCTGGCAAGCTTTGCCTCAGTTACCACATTTGGTGAAGGGTCTTCGAAGAGCGATGGGACCACAATAAACGTACACTCAGCCATAAAGCTAGGTACATTCTCTACATAACCCAAGAACTCTACCCGATCACACAAGTCAGGGTCACTGACAACCTGGTCACGCAATTTCCTAGCCCAAGCGTCTCCCTCCCAGTCGGAAATCCGGCCAGCAATTCTAAGTCTGGCTGTTGGATGCCGAGCAGACAGATTCTTAAAAGCCTCAATTAGAAGATCAGTGCCCTTGTGCTTGGATATCTGCCCAACGAAGCCAATGCTCAGGCCCGAGGAGTGGATCGCTGATGATATATGCTGTCCTCTACCAAAACGTCGTGGCGGAGCATTATAGATCAATTGTATTCGCTCCGGATCAACTGAAGAAGCTTCAAGAGAGCTAGCAACAAATCGGGAGTTAGCAACGAAACGACTGACCCGCCACGTTACGAAGTACCAACTCCATCGGAAGAACGCGTTGTGAAGAGTTGGCTCGTCTCCGGCGCGGTAAACTAAAGGAGTCTGCAGAACAGTTAGACCAAAAATGAAGTTCAAAACATGTAGCTGCGAATAGGCATAGATATGTGTTGGCCTGAAAACCAACCACGCCTTGATAAATGCAAAATTTGCCCTCATCACGCTGTAGGGGTTGCGAAAGATCATCACCCACAACTTCAATCCACGACCGAAATGAAAAAACGGCACTTTTCGATAAGGGATTTCGCGCTCGTCTAGAGCCAAAGTAACCGGTTCGCACCACTCTTCATGACGCACAAGGCACAGCAATTCAGCACCAGCCTCCCTTAACGTAATTAAAGCCTCGAGGTTTCCCCGTTCGGCTCCAAAGACGGCTGCGCTTCCAAATAACACAAGGATTCTTGCTTTAACCTGGATTGGTTTTTTTGTTTCCATTTCGTTCTTCGGTTCGCGGTTCATTTGGGAAACTTCCTGCGCCTTTTTACGTCAACGGCATTCGCTCCGAAAAGTATGCCATTGACCGCACGATCGACACTATATTGATCTGCTCGTAAACGGAGCGCCGCGGGCGTTGGAGGTCTGTCCATTATGGATTTTATGGCACAAGATAGTTCAAAAATGTCGCCAACCGTCGATACCCGCCCGACGCTTCCATCGGCGGCCAAGTCTGGAGCGCATCCACAAGCATTGGACACAACAATGGGAGTGCCGCTGGCAAGTGCTTCATTGGCAACCAACCCCCAGCTCTCGGTACTGGATGGCAGGATCAAGGCGTCAGCTGCGGCATAAGCGACTGGCATTTCGGTCTGGTTCTGAAAGCCAAGCAAATGAACGGGTAGACCTGCCACTGCTGCTCGTAATTCAATTGCATTTTGCAGTTCACCTGATCCAGCGACAAGGAGCTCTACGTCCCTTCCATCGACGCGGCATCTTGCCAATGCATTGAGCGCATCCAGCGGACGCTTCAACGGTATGAGTTTTCCAGCTAAAAGCACTACAAACGCAGTGGGCGAGATTCCTAATTCGCCTCGCAGACGATCTCTTTGCGTTTCTGTGGCGCGGCCTGCAAACCAATCGTTGTCAACGCAATGTGGTGAGAAATGAAGGCGGTCCGACGGATACTTATAGTAAGTATAAAAATTCCGCGACTTTTGACCTACGTAGAGCGCGCCATCGAATAAGCGGAGAAAGATTGGGTATATCGCTTTTTTCGCCAAACGCTTCAATCTTGAGCGTGGCATTTCAAGTGTGCTATCGCCGCGAATTAAAGTTGGTACTCTAAGTTTCTTAGAGGCGGCAAGAGCTTGCACGTAACTCTTGAGATACCAGCCAAGTATGAGCACCACATCGAAGTTTCCTTCTCGAAGGTGATGAAATATATCCGGAGTATCGCAGCCTCGAAATTCCGTGGTGCTTGGTTTCTTCGCCACGTTGCGCATTGTAGTCGATTGGTACCCGAATAGAAGATCAGTGTCCCATTGAAATTCATGGCCAAATCCCCCTTCACCTTGAAGCTCGTCGGATAACTGCATGCCATAAAATACATGAAGGTCACATTGCTTTGCTAGTTCACGAAATATGGGCGAATAATATTGGATTGGATGCGAAATCACAACGGCAAGGCGCATCATACCCCCCGTGGTAAAGGCTTTGAGATTTTGTCGAAAATCTTTGCGAATTGGAGCGAGACCGATTGAGCCGAGTACTGTTCATAAGTTGTGGGGTCTACACGCCCTAGTGACTGCGGTGCTTCTACGATACGAATAAATGCGTCTGCGATCCTTGGTGGGGATAGGCCAAGCGCGGCTCCGTTTGCAAAACCGAGAGCAACACCGCCGCCTGCGCGAGTGAGAATGTCGTGTGAGCTGCTCTCCTCGTGAAACAAAGATATAAAGGGGCGACCAGACATAAGCGCAGGGTAAATCTTCGAAGCCGTATAATGCCGCTCATCGGATCCAACCAGTATGACACCATCTGATTGAGCCAGTACACTGATGGCCTCAAGATACGGAATCCGTTGCGGTGTCTCAATAACCGCATCTGCTACCCCCTGCGCCTTTGCGATGGGTGTAACCCTATAGCTCGTGGTATCATTGGGTTGATTACTGGTGCCGACAAAGCGAAGCTTAACTGTCTCAAGAAGGTCTGGTCGCCGTTTTCGAGCCAGTGCAAAGCCCTTGAAAAATTGCTCCATGACCGGTGCAGTACGAGGCATGAAAGTACCCACATAGGATAGCGTCTTATTGGCTTTGGAATCCCCTCGGTGAGGGTATCCAGATTTTAACCGCTTTAGCGCGCTATAGTCATCTGGATCTCCTCCAATAGGGATCGCCGCCATGTGTTCACTGTTCATCCAAGGGTACCGGCCAGCCATTTTAGTGTTCTGTATTTCGGAGACAGATGTGACGAAATCTGCCGCTCGGACCGCCCGCGGCTCCAGAAAGGTTGACAGCCAATGAGAAAGACCTCCCTTTGTCCATTGTGGCAACGTGGCTCCCCAATCGGACACCCAAGGATCCTGAAAATCGAGAACGACTGGAACTTTGAAGCGCCGCCTAATTTCTGATGCCATAAGCATTGGATAAAAAGGCGATCCAGTAATCAAGACAGCATCTATCTTCCTAGTCTTGAGCAATTCGACAATCGAACGATGCAATGGAACCCAAGCCCGTAAGCTAATGTCACCAAACCCAAGTGTCCGGGACACTTGGGCCGACATCGCTCGCACCTTGATAATCTCAAGCTCACTGGGAACCAAACGTGCGAGATCGAAATCAAGACGCTCTTCGTGAAAAGCCTCGTCGACTGCTACAACGATGGGAGTCCAGCCAAACTGCGGCAGGTGTTTGGCCAGATGTCTAGCTCTGTGTACCCCCGCCAGCGTCGCTGGTGGGAAGTAAGGTGAGACAATGAGCGTGGTTCCGGTAGTCATGGTAGTGAAATCTTTAAGGAGCGCTGCAAAAGCACGATATAGAAACGCTTATTTTGGCAGAATATATCAACAAGACTCAGTTCCAATCCCGATCCCGATCCAACGTTCTGCCACGTTTTACGAAAACTAGATCAAACTGCCGCGCTCTCCCGTCTCGCGGCCTTCCGCTAATTGAAAATATATCGTATAAATCGAATCCGCAGCTATCCATATAGCTTGCAAGTTTTAGAGGGCTATTAAGCGGGCTTGGATTTCCAATTAGAGTTGTCTCTGTGATGACCACTTCGGTTCTGTCCAAAACGCGACAAGCCCCTTGCATTGCCTCAAGTTCGTGACCTTCGAGGTCAAGTTTGAGCAGGACATGATCGTCTGATGACAGGTCATCCCCGAGCAGACTGTCTAACGTACTTGTTTTGACTTTGACGATGGTACTGTCGGAGCTTTGTTGCCCCGGCCCGGCAATTTTGGCTCCAGTTGTGATACCCTCACGCTGGACAGCAAAACCAACGCTGTCGCCCGTTGCGCCCGGGCCCACAAGCGCGACAGGCCAAAGTTTGGAACCGCCACCGCGCCCCACCCGAGAAAGCGCCTTGAGTGGCGCAGCACAATTAGGCTGAGGCTCGATGAGGTCCACGTAGGCACTTGGGAAGTGTCGCCAAATCATCTTCGTGAAGTTACCAACATTGGCACCGGCATCTATCACACGAGACGGTGAAAATCCGAACAACTTCAGCGATCTTAGTCCGTCTTCAAACGCCTCGAACCGATTGATCCTTTGCGCGCGGCGGATGCGATATGGCGTTTGGTCAATGACTGACTTCACGAGTTGTTTGAAGGGCATGTCAGGAATTCCTATTGGTCCGCTGTTGAAGCATTTGCGAGTAGACACTAACGTACTGATCGCAAATCCGATCATCGCTATAGCGTGTCTCACAGCACCGTCGCACTTTTCTCCGATCAATCTGATCGCATAGCCCCACAGCTTCGACGAGTTCTTCAGTTGTGTCCACAACGAACCCAGTTTCGCCGTGAGTTACAACTTCCGGTACAGACCCGCGTCGAAACCCGAGGACGGGGGTGCCGCAGGCCATGGCCTCAGCCATGACAATCCCGAATGGTTCCTCCCAGAGGATTGGCATAAGGAAAGCCCGTGCTCGCCCGAGCAGTTCGTTCTTTTCTACGTCATCGACCGGCCCAACGTACTTGATTTGATCGCCATCTAAATGTGGAGCGATCCGTTCTTGAAACCAACCCTCATACTCTTTGGGAATGTTTCCGGCGATGACGAGCGGCAGACCAGTACGTTTGGCCACTTCAATAGCGATATGCGGCCCCTTGATCTCCTCGATTCTCCCTAAGAACACTAGGGGCGCGCGGCTGCTTACTCTCGGTTTGAAATCGTACGAACTTAACGGCACTCCGTTGGGGACCAAATGCCAGGTGCCAATGTCTTTCAGGTCACGCATCATCCATTGACTTATTGCGGAGAAATGCAGTGTGCCTCGAGACAAGCGATTACCAAGGGTAACTGAACGACGGGTGACTTCCCTTTGGTAGGTCATCAGCTTTGGCAACCTAAGCGGTAGAAGCGGCAACATATAGGCGATGCGAGAGAACGAGTGAACAAGATCAAAATTCCCTCTAACAATGGTTGTTGTTAGGGTCGCTACGTTCAGGATTGTGTCACGTTTTGAGAGGCTGGAAGGGCCCGGCCAAGGCACGAAGTTGCAAGCAACTTCGGAGTCCCTGTGAGCGATTAAAGTTATTTCATGGCCACGCTCCAAGAGAGATTTCTGAAGCATATCCACCATTCGCTCAATCCCGCCATAGTGAACTGGCGGGACAGGTAACTCAGGGTCCGCAGTAATTAGAATTTTCATGTCTATCTAGCCAACTTCTCTGGTGGACCTAAAGAATTTCGTACGCATTCTATCAGTAAATTAGATTCGCGTTTCCAATTGTAGCGGTCAGTTGCCAATCTAAAACAATCGGCTCTTGCCATTGCTAGGCGAGCCGGATCAGACAAGAAACGATCAAGAAGCTCCGCAAGAGCACTTGGGTTCCCAACAGGAAAAATATGGCCCTCGAGCCCGTTTTTTCCGGCAAATTCAATATGAGCAGGCGTTGCCGAAAGGATCGGTGGGACCCCTGCGCTCAGAAAAGAGAATAGCTTGTTGGTAAGGCAGATCTGACGATTACGAGTCCCCATGGTTTCCGACACGAGGCCGAGATCAAACTTTGCTGAGATTTCTTCCATATCATGGGGATCAGAAATCTCTAGAAAGTGCAAGTTGTCACTTATCCCGCGTTCTGACGCTAGTCGGCGCAACTCTTGCTCGAACGCAGGCACAGGTATTCCTCGAAGATAGAGGTGCGGTTTGCACTTTGATATTGAGATCGCATCTAGTGCAACCTCAAGACCGCGATCTGGGCCGATTGTCTGCGAGTACCAATAGAGCGAAGGGCTTGGTTCAGTCGAGCCACTCGACGAGGCAGCAAGCATAGTGTTGAGAGGTGGAAACACGTTGAGGATCACGGTCGGCTCGTCTAGTCCGTATTCTTCAGTATATGCTCGAGAAATACCCGGCGATGCCGCAGAGAGGTACGCCGCACCGCTCAAGTAGTGTGACTCTATCGCACGAATTAGAGATCTGTCCTCTTCGTATTCCTGACGATCAGGCAAATCACCAAGATGAAAATCCTCCGCATCAAAGGCATAGAGCGCACTATGGCGTTGTGCTGCACGAGCCGCCGCAGGCAAAGCCGCTGTGTAGTGGGCGATATAGAGATCAGCCTCAACAGATATCGCCGCCGCAGTTAGTTCTGATGTAGCGGGATGAATACTGGCTTCCTGAAGAACTAAACCGTCAATGCCCAGTCGACGAAGCGCTCGCGATGATTTTCGCCGTAGAACTTGCCTAGTTCTTTCAGCAAGTGGAGCCAATGGCCCGAAGGGAACACGTTTGGCGACCTTCCAGGGCCTATCCGTGAACGCCCGATCATGTGTTATACCCCAATCCAAAAAATGCCCGCAGACCACGCTTACGGAATACCCGGCATCCGACAGCGCGTCAGCTTCCTTCACCAACCTTGGATTCGTTGAAAGATGTCCAGGTGAGATAAGGCAAACTCGAGGGCTACTCATTACAATC
>SPJK01074682.1_pt1 | contig 17327 bp, 15 predicted proteins | sample 3741771 | NCBI WGS metagenome assembly SPJK01 (sample SAMN10925997, study PRJNA522277) | cold seep metagenome | isolation source: Elba SIP-enriched marine methane seep metagenome, extraction at timepoint T2 | place: Italy: coast of Elba, Mediterranean Sea
CATCGAGGGCATCGGAAAACACCTCATCCGGCTGCGATGCCTTGGAATAGCCGGGCGCCTTGCGAATGATCTCACCAGACGCCTGATCGACGGTGAAATCTTCGTGCAGTCCGGCGCAGTAATCGAGCTCAGGATGGTCTTCCAGTTCCTGCATCAGGCGCGCGCACGCGTCCGGCAGGATCAGGTCATCATCGTCGCAGATCCAGACGCAATCCCCCTCAATCATGGCCAGGCCTTGATTCAGCGCGGCAGACTTTCCGCCATTTTCCTTGTGGTGATAACGCACCTGGTCACCAAATGCCGCGACGCGCTGGGCGGTGTCGTCAGTTGAGCCATCATCGATGACCAGAATCTCGTCCACTGGGCGCGTTTGTGCGAGCAGGGTTTCAAGTGTCTCGGCGATCAGGTCTGCGCGATTATATGTCGGCAGAATAACGCTCACACGATTGACCATTGGGTTCCCCATCACACCAATATTCATCCCACAAACCTAGCCTCAAGACCGGTTTACGGTCTGCTTTTGATCAAAAACGGGTCGCCAACTTTGATCCCTCAGGCGCCCGGATTCTCGATCGCAAGTTGCATGCCACTATACACGCAAAGCTTATGAATGGGTTTTTGGGCACATTCATGGCGAAGATCGCGCCGGCAATCCGCCGCCCCAGCAAGGGGTGGCTGGCATGTGACTTGCTCTGCTTGGTCTTGCTTTCGACGGTCGGGACAGCCACAAAAAATGACGATGACATTTGACGCTCTGATCCTAACCGATCCGCGATTTGCAGGCGGAACATCAGCCGCTGTTCTGGCGGATGTAAAGGCGATGTCCGATGCTGGCCTCTCCGTCGGCCTGGCATTGATGGAATCCGTCGGATTCTTCCAGGAAACGGATATTGAAAACCCGGCAATCCTGAGTCTCGGCGACCTACCCGGTGTCACCCTGATTGATCTTGAACAGGCACGATCAGTGCGTTGCGGCATTGCCTTCTTTCACCATCCATCCGTGTTCGAAAACCCGGTTCAGCGCGCCTTTCAGGTCGAGGCTGTTCGCAGCGTTCTGGTCGCGCATCAACCGCTTTTCCTGGGTGATGGCGCCCTCGCGTTTGACCCGTTCAGGGTCCAGCGCAATGTGCGCGCGCAATTTGGTCAGTCCTTGCTATGGGCGCCCGTATCGGGGATTTGCCGACAGCAATTTCGAGCCTATGCCCCGCTCCTGCGGCTGACCTGTCACGACTGGCCAAATGCGTTCGATGTCAGCGACTGGGTGCCGCAACGCCAGAAGCTGCAAACACCATCCCTGACCATAGGACGCCACGGCCGCGCGCATCCGGATAAATGGCCGGCCACCGGCGCTGACATTGCGCTCAGCCTGCCATCAGGCCCGCTCTCCAGTGTCTCCGTCATGGGCGCGGATCGTGCCTTTCTGCACGCCAGAGGCGTGGATATCTCCGATTGGACAGTGCTTGACTTCAACGCGATGCCGGTTGCCGACTATCTCGATACGCTGGATGTGTTTTCCTATCACCACGCGCCGCTTTGGGTCGAATCGTTTGGACGCACGATCGCTGAAGCCATGCTGATGGGCGTGCGCTGTGTCCTGTCACCGGCGTTGCAACCGACATTCGGGCCGCATGCGCTGTATGGTGAGCCGTCAGAGGTCGCCGGCATCCTCGATCACATCCGCAACAATCTCGAGGCCGAACGCACAGCGGCCCTGGCAGCGCGCCAGTATTGTCTCAACACCTATTCAACCAAATCCGTCGTAAAACGGTTTGAAGACCTCAAATCCGATACCGGCACTGCCTCCCGGTCGCCGCGGCCCGAGATTTCACCGCTGATCGCTGCCAGGAAGCTTGTCGGCTTTCGACGCCGCCGAAGAAAGTCCAGAAACGACTCTTAAATCATGCCTCAATCTCCTCCTTTATTCATCGTTGGCGCGCCACGATCCGGCAACACGCTGACCCGGCGGGTCCTGATGGCGTCCGGTCAGATCTACATCCCGCCCGAGACCTATGTTCTCGGTGAACTCCTGGTGCGCTGGCGCAAGTGGCGCGGGCTCACCTGGCGCGAAAAGGTCTGGCTGTTCTGCGCCTATTTCGATCGCCACAAGAAGTTCGCAGACTTCGAAATCGAAAGCTTGTCCCCGCTCGCAGCGGCGGCTGTCACGCTGCCTGAAGATCAGCAAACGTTGCCGACCCTGATCGATCGGTTCTATGCGTTCATGGCCCGCGAACATGGCTTTACCGAGCAGCGCTGGGGCGACAAGACGCCATGGAATACGATGTATCTGAAAGACATCGTGAAAGCCTATCCCGACGCCTATTACCTGTACCTCAAACGCGATGGGCGCGATGTCGTTGCCTCGCAGTTGAAGTCCGACATGCGCGATTTCGAAGCGTCCGCAACGCGCTGGATTGAAGCCAATACGGCCTGCCAGCGACACTTGAAGCGGGCGCGGCGCGCGCCGCTGGAAATCGCTTATGAGGATCTCGTTACCGATCCCGAAGCGGTGTTCACCGCCATCTTCGACTGGGCTGATCTCGACTTTGAAGCAGATTACCTGACACGGATTCCGGAACGTCTGGGCGATGTCGGGCGTCATGATCATCACGCCGCCGTCACACGTCCAATCACGGCGAGCTCAATCGGCAAGTGGAGAGACAGCTTGTCGGCGCAGCAGTTTGAGACCCTGCCGCCCGCCTTTGCCGATATGATGCAGGCGCTCGGATATGCGACCGGCGCCAGCAAATCGGACCCGTGACGCGCTGTGCGCCCTAATCCGCCGCAACCGGGCTCAGGTCACCGTAATATTCAGCCTCTTTGACTGAGAAAAACGCGGCGATAATGCCGCTGTGAAACATGGCCCGGACATAGTGCCGACGGCTAGTTGCTTTCGACCCCAGCGTGAGCAGGGTCAGGACCATCAAATAGGCGACCTTCACCACCGCGGCCCCCAGCTTGAACAGGTTGCGCGCGAGGCCGTTTCGATAGATCACGACTTTTCCATACGTAATTCCAGACCGGAATTTGTTCTTCACCAGCCAGTCGAGCGACAACCGGTTTTCGGCCACGGGCTCGTACACCACAGCCTGTTTGGTCTCGTCTATCTTCGCGCCGCCGAGAAAGCACTGATAGAAAAATTGCGTGTCTTCACCACCTGAACGCCCGCGATCCTCACTGAACCGGAGGGATTCTATGGCCGGATGCAGGCGCTTGAAAAAGGCGTTGCTTGTATGCCCCGTCATGATTGGCCGGCGATCGCCGAGGCGAATGGAATGCAGATCAATCGTACGGATCCAGTTCGGCGCATGATCAGGATAGATCGAAACGACCGGACCAAAGGCAAGGTCGAGATTGTTCTGCGTCGCCGTGTCATAATGGTTCTGCAGCCAGTGTTCGGTGGCAATTTCGTCATCATCAATGAACGCAATCCACTCGCCACGCGCCTGATCGACACAGGCATTGCGAGCAATTGAAATATTGCGCGCCGGGGCGTGAACATAGGTCAGATCGAGATCATCAAACCGCGCCGCAGTGGCTTCGACATAAGGCCGCGCGGTTGGCTCGACATCATTGTCGACCACGATCACTTCGAAACTGATTTCCGGACCGACATTCTGACGCGCGATGGACTCGATCGTCTCGCAAACGGATTTGCGCCGGAAGGTGCAGATACAGACGCTGATCAGCGGTGTCGTCATGTTCGCGTCCTTCGATTCAGGCTCGATCCGGCTGGCTCAGCGCAATTGGCGCAGCCGGGGATGAGGTTTTGACATTGAGAAACTGGTCGAGCAAACCCGCCATGAAATCCTCGGGTTCGACGAACACATCATCTGGCAGCTGGCGCAGCGCATCCTGGCGCGCGCGGATCTCGTCTCGCCGCTCAATCAGGGTTCGCAACTGCTCAATCAGCGTCGATTCCACCGGCTCTGAAACAGTGAACCCGGATTGGTTCTCGCGCACCCAGGTCCCGGTCTGGCTGTCCGCCGGCGCGATCGATGGCACGCCAAAATAGCCGCCCTCATAGATCCTGTTTGGCAACAGCCATTTCGAGTTGAGGCCAGCCTCCATATAGTCACCTGACCAGATGAGATCGAGTTGACCATAAATGTCCGGCAGATCCTCGGGCGCCTTATAGGCGCCGAAGAAGCTGATATTGTCGACCGGCTCAATGCGCTCATGGAACGCTGGCACGCTGAGCAGGTCCGGCTTGCCATGCGCTCGGATCTCGATCGCATCACCGAATTCCTGCGCCGCACGAACGAGCATGTCGAGCGTTCGCTGGCAACGCAAAATTCCGACCCAACCCAGACGCAGCGGGCCCTCAGTGTCTGGACCAGCCTGTTTGGTCGGTCGGGTCACTGACCTGGCAAAATCGGCCGAGAGCCGGTTTTCAACCAGAAACGCCTGATAATTACCTTTGTGATGACGCTCGAAATGGTGCTCGACAAAAGCCGGGGAGCTGACCATGACGCCGCGGCTGCGCTTCAAAAAAGCGCCTTCAAACTTTCGCAGCGCCCACCCGACCACATCTTCGCGGCACAAAAGGCGGTGCACATCCAGGCATTCATAGACAACCGGCGTTGCAAGGCCGGTCAGCCGTTTGGCCAGAAAGGCTGTCGCCAACATGTCCAGATTGCGCGCGACAATGAGGTCTGACTCCGCCAGGGTCTGTTTGTGCTTGGCGGCGCGAAAAGCGCCTCGAAACACACTCCAGATACGGTCGAAATAGGCCCCGTCATGGGTTTCGCCCAGCTCGACATTGCGCCATTCAAGGTCCCCGGTCCCGGAGCGCTTGTTCATGAAACCACGGACATCGCACCCACACGCCTTGAAGATGTGAACCCGTTTGCGAATGGCTGCGTCTGATGAGTCATGCCCAAAATAGGAGATGCGCATCGTCTTAGCCATTGTTCAACATCGAGCGCAGCTGGGTCGACGTTTCTTCGTCTTCGCCAGGCACATTCGGCTCGTTGAGATTGGCGGCCGGAAGCTTGGTCACGGCGCGGTTGCGACGCGGATTGATCCAGCGCCAGCGCGACTCGGACGTATAGTATTTTCTATATGCCGACGAGGTTGACGCCTGCTCGGTATGGTGACGCTTCTTGGTCAGGTCGACCATGTTGAGACCAATGCCGAGGACTTCGGCTTTCATGCTCTTGAGCATTTCCAGCGCCCGGCGCACAGACGATCTGCGCGACTTCATCCAACGCACGATCAGGATGGTCTTGTCGGTCTTGGAGGCGATCACACCGGCTTCCGCAATCAACAGGAGCGGCGCCGTATCGATCAGGATCAGATCATATTCTTCTTTCAGTCGCTCGAGCAGCGTGTCGAAGGCCTTGGTGCCGAACACGTCATACAGGGTGCGCCCGTTGAGGGTCAGCGCCAGCAGGTCGAGGCCGGTATGCTCTTCGCGATAAATCGCATCTTCAAGCTCACATTCACCGGACAGGTATTCGACCAGGCCAGTTTTCGGGTCGAGACCGGCAGACGCCGTCAACTGACGACGGCGGAAGTCGCCATCAATGACAAGGGTCTTGTCACCGGACAGAGCTGACATGCGGCCGAGGCTCAGGGTCAGGCTGGTTTTGCCTTCATCCGGCAGGGACGAGGCAATGGTCACCGTCTTGGTTTGCTCTTCCATTGCCGAGATGGCAATCGAGGCGCGGATATAGCGCATGCTCTCAGCATAGGCTGACAGCGGATCCTGAACCAGGAAGTCTGCAGGAACCTTGCTGCCAAATCCGAGGAATTTCAGCGACTTGATCAGCGGCACAGCGCCGAGGCTCGGGAAGCCGAACTTGCGCTCGATCTCTTCCACCGACCGAATCTGGTTGTTGAAGATCTCGAGAATGATGGCGAGGCCGGCACCGGTCATGGCGCCCAGCATCAGGCCGACAATCAGGTTCAGCGTTGTCCGCGGCGAAGACGGACCCCACGGGATCGCGGCGGGCGAAAGAATGCGCGAGTCGGGCTGAACCAACTCGTCCTGTTCGCGCGTCTGGGTGAAGCGCTGCTTGAATTCCTGCAGGATCATGCGGCTGGCATCGGCTTCGCGCTGCAACTCGTTCAGACGGACTTGCGACCGGTTGTTGCGGGCCAGTGTAGACCGTGACTGATTGATTCGCCGATCAAGCGCCGCAATCTGGTCATTGGCGACAGCAAGCTCGACGCGCAGATTGTCGATGATCCGGCTCATCTCGGCATTGATCTGCGTTTCATAGTCGGCGATTTCGCTGTCCACGGCGAGCATGCGAGGGTGTGACGGCCCAAGTGATGTTGACAATTCAGCCTTGCGACGTTGCGCATCTGACAGCTGATTTTTCAGACTGTTGACCACAGGCGAACTCAGAACCTCGCCAATCGCATCGGCACCGGCGCCGGAGTTCAATTGGCGGCGCATCCCGTCATAGCGGGCGCGGATGCGGGCGACTTCGCCTTCCTGTGTGACTTTCTGGCGCTGCAATTGCGCGATGCTGGCCTCGGTCAGCGTCGTCCCCTGAGCGGCAAGCAAGCCGGACTCTGTCCGGAAGTTCTCGACGATAAGTTCTTTCGCCGTCACCTCGGATTCGAGGACTTCGACGCGTTCGGCCAGGAACCTGGTTGCGCGGGCCGTCGCTTCGAGCTTCACTTCCAGCTGCTCGATACCGTATTGTTCTGCGACCGCATTGGCGAGACGCGCCGCCATGGGTGGCGAGACGCTGGTGACGCGGATCTGAATCAGATAGGTGGTGCCGACCCGGGCGACACGGACCTTGCCGGCCAGTCGATTGACGGCGCGCTTCTTGAGCACCTCTTCACTGGGGACTGGCTCGGGTTCTGTGTCGGCATTGCCGCCGAACAGACGTTGAAGAAAGCCAGGCTCTTCCGGCGGCAGAAGCAGCGGGTTGAATTCAGGCTCATTGATCAGGTTTTCTTTCTCGACCACTTTTGACAACAATGCCTTCGATCCAATCACACGCACTTCCGTGTCGAGCACCGACGTGCTGAGCGATGTGCCACTCAAGACGTCGCCAAGATCGATAACATTGGTCCGCTGACTGTCGACAATGACGGTCGATGTCGCGGTGTAAAGCGGGGTTTGAGAGAAGGTGTAGTGCGCGATCGCACCGAAGACGAGGACCGCCGTAATGGTGATCAACATGAACCGGCGCAGGGCCAGTTCGACGATCGACTTCACATCCCGAAAGATGTTGTCACCCATCGAGTCCGAATGCTCTTTGAAGTCGGGAGCAAGCTCGAAACTAATCTTCTGTGACATAATCGACCACCACGTTTTGTATCTTCAATTTATTATTCTTGGGCATTTGACGCCCGGAGAACGTCGCGCCTTGCACGTCTTGTGCCGAATTTCATTAGTCCGGAAAGAAACCCCAACCCCCACGACATATGCATGGTGGCCAGTGCAGGCCCGGTCCAAAAACCACATAGGCTTTTCTTGCCAACCGCAAAGGCGGCAGAAACGCATGAGAGCAAGATCACATAGCTGAGCGGGATTAAAGCAAGCCAGGGCGTGACCGGCAACAAGGCAATCCCGAAAATCACGCCCAAAAGGGCCAGAACCGGGATCATTTGTCGGATTTTCGGTCGAACGCGGTGTTTCAGCGTCGTTCGCGCCCGTCCTTTCCCGTAATTGAAGTATTGCCGCGCCAGGGAGGTGAGCGTTCCGCGCGGCGTATAGTTCAGGCGAATGTTCGCATCCAGGTAGACCTTGCCGCCGGCCAGACCAAGGCGATGATCATACTCTGCATCTTCATTGTGGGTGAAGGTTTCGTCATAGCCGCCAATCTTTCGAAACCAGTCAATATCGAACCCCGCATGATGGCCGTGATCAACATAACCAGACTTGGCGCCGCCGCGATGCGCGGCCCCGCCTGACCCAAGCGGCGTATCCACGGCCCAGGCATTGGCTCTCTCGAAACAGTCGACCCAACTGAATCCATAACCGTGACGACAGACGCTGCCCCGGTCTCGTCGAGGCTGTCGACCACGCGCTGAATGAAGTTTTCCGGATAGATCGAATGGGCGTCACACCGCACCGCATATCTGGTGTCTGACGTCGCCAGAGTCGCCACCGCATGATTTATCGCAGCCGATTGCAGTCTCTTCTCGTTCTCGAGAAAATGCAGGTTCGGATAGGTGTCCTGCAGGGCCATGACAATCTCGCGCGTTCGATCCGTGCTCAGGCCATCGCAGACAACCGTGGCGCAATTCAGACCGCCCTGCCCCAAAAGCGACCGAATACAGGCCTCTATATGATCTTCCTCGTTCAAGGTCGGAATGATCACGAGCACACTTTCTGGAACGGGGCACCGGTCAGCCATCTGATCCATCTCTACACCGTCCACATGTCTGCTGCCTGAACGCAGCATGAAACGCCTGCAAAAGGCGGATTCGCCTGTCCGGTAAGGACAATGGCTCGTTTTGACACAGTCCTCATGACGCCCTCGCATCCGACTTTGACGGCACCAGTTTGCGAGCCACCGAGCGCAACAGGAACCAGGGCGCAGACGGCGAAATGAACAAGCCTGATATCAGCTTACCAATATCGCGTTCGCGGCCAGCCTCGATCAGGGTCCAGTTTGCCCACTCTTTTTTCGAATAGGCGAGATGCCCCTTGATGGCGCGACGTTCGGCCTGCGTCAGGTCGGCGCGTTTCAGGAAGGCGCGATCAATCATCGCAACACGGCGGTGTTCGTCACCGGCTTGCGACCGCGAACTGCTGAATGCGCGCTGGATGAAATAGTATCCAAGACCATCGGTCAGCACCGCTTTTGCGCCGTCCAGGAGTAGCCGCGTATACAGCTCATAGTCCTCTGCGAACCGCAGCTCGTCGCGATAAGGCGAGGCAGGATCTGTCAGAACTCTGCGCGAGATCAGGGGCTTCACATAACCGAGCTCGGACCGCGATTCTGGCATGTCATAGCAATGGCGCACGAAGAATTCCGTGGTCAGCGGCAACACGCCGTCCGGCTTGCCTGGCCATAGCGAACGCACCACTTCAAAGGGGGCATCCGCATGCGTGATGAACAGGTTGTCCGCGACCAGGTCGGCCTGCTCGGCTTTCGCGACGGAGAGGAGTTTGCGGAGCCGGTCCGGCGCCATCGCATCGTCGCTGTCGAGCGGCAGGTACCAGGCCGCGTCGCTATGCCGAAGCGCTTCATTTCGGGCGCGTGATGGTCCGCCATTCTTGTCGAGCTGAAACACGCGCACGGTAGCCCGGTCTCGGCTGGCTTCGAGCGCAATATCGTACGTGTCGTCGGTCGAACAATCATCGACGACAATCACATCCAGCTCATACCCGTCCGGCAGCGCCTGCGCCGCTGCCGACTGAATGGCGCGCGCAATGTGGTCGCGATCATTATAGACCGCGATGACAATGGCGACTTTGTTGTCAGCGAACGGGCGGAGCATGGTTCGGGAGACTTTCCTATTTGGGCGCGTGCGAGCTAGCGACGGGTCAGGCGTTTGGCGAACCGACCAATCGCCTGGAACCAGTCCGGGCGGGCGTCGGCATCAATGGCGGGCTTGATCATCGCGATCCGAAGGCGACCGGGCGCGAGTTGCAGCATTGTCCACCAGACGAACTCCCAGATCTTTTTGGGCCCGCTCGCCTGACGCATTTTGCGCGCCTTCGACCGCGCCAGCAAATCCTTGAGCGTATCCCCTTCAATCGGGTGTGCTTCCGGCTCGATAATCATCGATACCACGCGTTCCTGAAGCGCAAACGCATCATTCTCGAACAGGTCCGGACTGACTGCGAGATTGAGTTTCTCAGCATGTTCGCGGGTTGAACTATGTCGATCCATCGTATGTTTCAGGCGCCAGCGCGCGCGTTCCGCATAGACTTTCTTGAACTGCGAATGCTGCCGCGTGTGCAGGCGATAGGCCGAGATCGGGGTCGTGATCGTCGCGCTTTCGCCATAGAGCGGCACGGTCGAACTGAGATATCCGTCGGCGCCGTAGCGATAGGTTTCCTCATCCATCGGCATGACGTTCGCAACCGCTTCGCGCGAATAGACCAGGCCCGAAGCGACGGTGCCATCATAATGCCCCTCGGTGCGCAGCCGCTCCGACACGTTGCCCTCCGCCAGCGGGCGCTCCATGGGCGGGAATATGCCGAATGTCTCGCCGTCCTCGTCGCCATAATGCATCCGGAAATGGTAGATCGCCACAGCCGGATCATAATGCGCAAACAGCGTATCAACGGCACCGGGAACGAGGAAGTCATCGGCGTCCAGAAACATGACCAGCGTCCCGGTTGCAGCCGTGAAACCAGCATTCAGGCCGCCGCCCTGGCCGCGGTTTTGTTTCAGCAGGATCGTTTCGACGCGGTCCGCATACCGATTGATCACATCAACCGATCCATCCGTCGACGCGTCATCCACAACGATGATCTGCACGTCCCGATTTTGCGACAGGACGCTTTCAATCGCTGCACCGACGAATTTCTCGTAATTGTAGTTCGCAATGATCACGGACAGAGTTGGGGTTTGGGGGGGCGTCAATTTCATACCTTGTGATCTTGTGAACGGCTGGTTCTGGCCCTAGCACAAATGCCTTTCAAACAAGTTTAGCTGGTGGTTCGCATTCGCCCCATTCATCCTGCGTGCCAGCTTGTCAGTTCTGGTCACCCACGCTCAGAGAGTGGCCTGGAGGCGCCAGATCGGACATGCGCGCACCGATGGCACTGAAGTTGCAGTCGCTCCCTATTCGTCTGAGATATAGCCAAGATTGTGCTATGAACGTTCAATTGCAGTAGAGTGGGGACGTATCGATGCAGGGACTAAAAACGATTGCCATCGTGTCACTGGCTTCAGCCACATTGGCGGCTTGCGCCAATCTGGATCAGGACGCGCCAACCGTGTCCAGTGCACCAGACACAACGCAGACCCCGAACGTCGCATCAACCCCCGTTGAGCCTGCCTTCTTTGTGGATTGGACTCAGGAACCCATCGATTCACGCTGGTACGTGTCGAACCATAATACGAACCGTGGACAATGGGAGAGTGACTGGCGCAACAAGAATGTTGTTGCCTTGCCGAATGGCCTCAACCTCAGAATGACCGCGAAATCACCGTCGGCCGGCGAATGGCCATGGGCGGCAGGGGAAATCCAGTATCGCCAACGCCTGGGTTTTGGTGAGTATCAGATGATTGTACGCGCAGCCGAAGGGTCAGGCCTGCACAGCGGTTTCTTCACCTATACCGGCCCCTATTACAATACCGAGCATAATGAGATCGACGTCAGTTTTGTCGGTAAATCGCCGTATGAGGTGCAACTCAACGCCTTTGCCGGAGACCTGGAAGCGGGTGTGATGAAATATCCGCTCGACTTCGATACGACCAAGAATTTTGCGCTTTACTCGTTCATCTGGGCCCCGGACCGCATCACCTGGTACGTGAACGGTGAATTCGCGCATGAGATCACTGACGAGAATTTTGCCATTCCGCAGACCCCGAGCATTCTCTTCGCCAATGTCTATCAGGCGCGCAACAAGAACTGGGTCGGAGAACCCGAATTCCAGGATGGCGCGACCGCTTCCTATCGCTGCATGTCGTATCGCCCCCTGGGTGATACCACCACGCGCACATGTGCGGACGCTTACGATTCCTATGTTGCTGAAGAATAGCCCCGCCACGCCGGAATGGGCACGCGATCAACGTCTCTGAAACCTGAATGTCTCGAAAATCCGGGGCGGACTAAGCGCGCTCGCTGCGCTGATGGTACTGCCCATATGGCCGGAACCGATAGAGATAGCTCGGCACCATCGCCTCGATCGACTCAAGCGCGGTGACGCCAAGGTCGGCCAGGGTCAGCGCCCCTTCGGAAACGACATTATCCGATTTCAGCAATTCGACCTGGTCACCGGTCATCGGCGGCGCGCCGAGGATTCCGGATGATAGCGGCCAGATGAAGCGATAGGCGGTTCCAAAGGCCAGGCCGATCGGCTTGGCCACAAAGAAGGGCAGCGGCAGCGCGAATTTCGGGCGATCAATCGTTTCGCCGATAAACGCATACAGCTCTTTCATCGAATACACGCTGGGGCCGCCCAGTTCATATGTTTTGCCGCGGGCATCGTCGCGGGTGATCGCATTGGCAATGGCGTCTGCCACATCGCCTGCATAGACCGGTTGGAGCCGGGTCTCGCCGCCGCCAATGGCTGGCAGGACCGGCAAGACACTGGCAATCGGATGCGATGACATGGCAGCAAAGCGATTGAAGAAATCATCCTCCGGCCCGAACACGATCGACGGGCGCAGGATGGTCGCGCTCGGCAGGATGTTGCGAATAGCGGCTTCGGCTTCGCCCTTGGTTTCGGCATAATCGGCATTGGCCTCTGGATCAGCGCCAATCGCTGAAACATGGACCAGCCGGTCGATACCGGCTGCAGCGCACGCTTCGGCGACATTGACCGCCCCGTCGCGCTGCGCGCTTTCAAAGCTCTGGCGCCCTTTTTCATAGAGAATGCCGACAAGATTGACCGCCGCATCTGCCCCTTCGAGAGCGGCATCCACCGATTGGCGGTGGCGCACATTGGCCTGAACAATATCGACCCAGCCTGGCGCCCCGGCGAGGCGGACATCGCCGGCCAGATGCGGGCGACGAACGGCGACCCGAACCCGGTAGCCGGCCTTGACCAGGCAGCGGGCTGCGTATTGTCCAATAAACCCGGACCCTCCAAACAGAGTCACCAGTCCTTTCGGCATGCTCGTCTCCCAAGCGATCAAATTCAAATCATCTCGCGGCGTTTGATCATGAGCCTCGCAAAAAGTCCATGTTCAACAGGTGTGACTTGGTGCCCAAATGCAGATTGAAATGCAGCCGCAGAACGGATTAAAGTTCTGACAAGTGCGTACTTGATACAATAGCGATCGAACCTGCCAGGCAATTGCGAGGACAGCCCACCATGACAGATCAACATGACCCGATGGAAGTGATCGACAAATTCCTCGGCGCCTTGCGCTCGGAGCTCGCCGCAAATCCCGAAATGACCTATCGGATCATCAAGGCGCTGCCGGTGAGTGTGAATTTCGAAGCGGCGGACATGGTGGAAATCGTCAATCCGCTCGAACTGATCTCCCAGAATGGCAGCGAGAAAGCCCGCGACCTGTTCCACGCTTTCAAACCTGCGGATCTGAAAAAGATGGCGCGCCGGGTCAATCTTGCCAGCAGCACCGATATGGCCCGCCTGTCCAAGGATGATCTGATCGATCTGCTGATCAGCCGCGGCGCCCAAAAAATCGCCGAGCGCTCATCGTAATTTCGCTCTTCGGTCGAAATTCGAGGCACAAACTCGCCTCTTAGGCGAATTGTGCCGACAGAATTGATCTCCAGAACCGTGAGACCTTGTGCACACCGCGCTGTTCGGGTGAATGGTCAGCGAAATCGACGCCCTGTGGACAAAATACTGGTGCAAAAAAACCGCGCAATCGCGGCTATATCCTAAGCACCTGATTTTTTTCTGGTTTCAAAGCAAATTTTGTCCTCGTCTTGCCTTAGTTCAATGTGAATTTTCTGGTATATTAATTGCAGAAGGGACACGGGGACGATTTTCAGACCCAATCGATTGGTATTTCGCACTGTCGCGAAAGTTTAGAGTTATTGATGGCGTATCTGTTTGACAAAATAGCAGGGTTCTTCGCTGCGCTGTTCGCGTTCCTTCCATTCGTGTCCAGCCGGAATTCCGACACATCGTCTGACTCAACCGGGCCAGCGCGGACGATCGCGAAGTTTCAGCGTCTGAGCGATGTGAACCGCGAAGATACAGCCAGTCGCGCCCACCATCATTTCGAGGGCAGCATCATTCACGCGCCGGAATTGCCGATTAACGCGCCGGTCTATGCCATTGGTGATGTTCATGGCCGCGCCGATCTGCTCAACGCATTGATCGATGTGATCGTCGATGATTGCAAAGCCAGCGGTGAGCGTCCCCACCTGGTCTTCCTGGGCGATTATATCGATCGTGGCTTTCAATCCCGCGACGTGATCAGCACGCTGATCGAGCTCGGTCGTGACGACACATTCGAGACCGTGTTTCTGAAAGGCAATCACGAACAGGCAATGCTACGGTTCCTGCACGATCACAAGATCGGGCCGGACTGGGCCAATTTTGGCGGCCGCGAAACCCTGATCTCCTATGGCATTTCACCACCAAAATCCGTCAATGCCGTCGAAGAATGGCAGGAAATCCAGCAGGAATTAGTGAAAACTATTCCCAACCAGCATGTCGAGTTTCTCGAGAAGCTGGCGGTCAGCCACAAGATCGGACCTTATGGGTTTGTTCATGCCGGTGTGAAACCTGGAGTGCCGTACGAACAGCAGACAGATGAAGACCGGATGTGGATCCGCGACGAGTTTCTGAACGCGAAAGATAAGGAAGATCTGTTCATTGTGCATGGCCATACGCCCGTAAATGCGCCTTATTCAGACCATCGCCGTGTCAATGTGGACACCGGTGCTTACTTTACAGGCCGACTGACGGCCGTTAAAATTGAAGGCGATAAAATGTCCTTTTTAACCAACCAATTCCAGGCACAGGAGGCCTCATGATGAGACGCGAGTTAAAGGGCATTTTCCAACTTTTCTTTTGTGTGCTTTGCCTTGGCTTTGCGACGGCGTGTCAATCGACGACGCCTGTCACGGCCCCGTCTCAAAATGCATCCAACCCGGCCAGTCCGGCCTATGATGGCGAATATCGCCTCGGCCCTGCGGACCAGATGCGCGTCACCGTGTTTGGTCACGATGACCTCTCCAACCAGTACACCGTGGCCAGCAATGGCACGATTTCGTTCCCGCTGATTGGCGACATCAATGCCGCCGGCCTGACCGTGGCAGAGTTCCAGCGGTTAACCGAGGAGCGCCTCAGCGAAGGCTATTTGAAGTCTCCACGCGTCACGGCAGAGATCATGACCTTCCGCCCGTTCTATATTCTCGGCGAAGTCAGCCGCGCGGGGGAGTATCCATATACCAACCGCCTGACGGTCCTGAACGCCATTGCCACTGCGGGTGGGTTTTCCCATCGCGCCAATCGCAAGATCGTGGCCATCAAGGGATTCGATGATACCGAAGAACGCCGCGTCGAGCTGACGCCGAATACGTTTGTGCAGCCAGGTGATACAATCCGCGTGCTGGAACGGTTCTTCTAAACACGATACACACGCATCCGGGGGTGAGCGCGTTTCGACAAATCACCCTTCAGTTTGGTCAAAGGGGTAGAAAACCAATGTCGAAATTCACATCCGCCGCGATTGCGGCCTTTATGCTCAGCAGTTCGACATATGCGTTCGCTCAGGTCGCTGATCGAAGCTATTATGGCGGTGCCACTGTTTCGTCGCCGAGCGCCGGACAATTCTTTGTCCGCAACCGCTACACAGCCGCGAACGCCCATTCCTATCCCGGCCTCGATCCGGTGGCGGTCCGCCTTGGCGCGTTTGAAGCCCGGCCCGTTCTGCTGGTCAGTTCTCGCACCCGCAGCAACGTGTTTCTGACCGATATGAACGAGCAGTCCGACACATTGATTGTGATCGAACCTTCGATCTCCATGGCATCGACATGGTCACGGCACCGCATTGGCTTTGACGCCGCGGTCGAGCATGAAGAATTTCTCGATCTCTCTGATCAAAGCGCAACGCAATATGGCGTCAGAGGGTTTGGTGAAGTGGATGTCTCATCGAATTTCGCCATTGCCGGCTCTGTCACCCATCAAAACCAGCGCGAAGATCGGTTGAGCATTGGTGGATTGTCCGGGCTCGCCGCCGAACGCGTCGAATTCGACCGCACCAGTAGCGAGGCAAATGCCTTGTACGCAACGGACCGCATTCGTGTCAGAGGCCGCGTCAGCGTGACTGATCTGGACTATTCCGACACAACCAGTCCAACCGGGTTTCCGCTCGATCAGGATTTCCGAGACCATGAATCGGTCAGAGCGTCCGTGAGTGCGGAATACGCGGTCACTCGCGACTGGGCAATCATTGGCTCAGTGGAGACGGAGGATCGCGAGTATGACGCTATCGGTTCCAATCGCGACATTTCCGGCATCACCTATCGGGCCGGCGCGAATTTTGAGCTGCCCGTCAATCTCCGCGGTCAGGTCACCGCTCAATTCCAGGATTTCGACCCTGAAGATCCAACTCTGAACAACATTGAGCAAACCGGCCTGAATGCTTCAGTCCAGTGGTTTCCCACCGAGCTGACAACGGCCACATTCACAGCTTCACAAAGTGTTGCGGACGCGGGTAACACCGCCGATTCCAACGTCGTCGTGTCGCGATATGGTGTGGGCATCGATCATGAGCTGCTGCGAACACTGGTTCTGTCGAGCCGGCTTTATTTCGAGAACCGGGAGTTCAATCCGTCCAACCGCGAAGACGACCAGACGGTCTTCAATGTCGGCGCGAACTGGAAACTGAACCCAAACGTCCAGATTCAAGGCGGATATCGGTTCGCAACGCAGGATTCCACGATCAATCCGTTTGATGATCACTCGGTCTCGATTGCCATCCGCTTCTTCCCGTAACATCCAAGCGGGCACACTTATTCAAGACGCCCTGAGGCGCTGAACCAAAACGAAAATGGCACGCGATGGAAGTCTCCTCGCGTGCCATTTTTCATGAGAGTATGTGCGAATGAGGTGCGGACGCTCCTAGCGTTCTGGTCAATCGGGCTGCACGCCCTCAGGCCGGAACCGCGTCGCGCGCCACCAGATTGCCGACATATCGTCGCCGCTCACCACGGGCGAAGACCGCACCGCTGGCGAAGAACAGGAAGCCCTGCAGGTTGAAAGCGGACCAGAGCGACGATTCCATCATCGACATGATCAAGCTGACCATGATCGTCGTGCAGAATGTCACCGCAGGCATATCATAATGCGTCAGCAAGCGTTTCAGCGTCAGCCAGACCGAGGACACGATACCCAGGAGAAAAGTGGCATAACCGACCAGGCCAAGGTGGACCATGACTTCCAGATGGACATTATGGAATGTCAGCTCCGTCCCATAGGGTTTGTGATCGTTCTCGTTCAGGGTTTGCGCCGATCCGACATCGTATTGCCAGAACCCGTCCAGGCCGACCCCGAGATAAGGACGCATGGCGATCTGGTTTCCCGCTTCCTGCCAGAGCGCGGTCCGCCCCGTGAAGGTCGTATCCTTGCCGAACCGGCCGAGGAAGGCATCCACCACTTCGCGATCGACGAAAATGATAATGGCGTAGAGGCTGATCATCACAACCATCAGTCCTATGACGACCAGCAGGCTCGACAAATGCCGGACTTGCCGGGTGTCCAGGAAGAAGACTCGCATGCCGAAGACCAGCGACGCACTCGCGAC
>SPJK01001165.1_pt1 | contig 17313 bp, 16 predicted proteins | sample 3741771 | NCBI WGS metagenome assembly SPJK01 (sample SAMN10925997, study PRJNA522277) | cold seep metagenome | isolation source: Elba SIP-enriched marine methane seep metagenome, extraction at timepoint T2 | place: Italy: coast of Elba, Mediterranean Sea
CCAGGCGCAGCCGACAAAACCCGAGCGACTGATCGCTGACTTATCGGTCATCGGCATTGCACTGCTATGCATCGTTATTACCGTGACCGTGGTCTCTCGTTGGCTTTATCGGGGCATCATACCGGACGATGTTCTGATCGTGCGGGAGCTCATGGTGGCAGTCATACTGTTACCGCTCGCCGCAGTGTCGGCCCGCCGCGCGCAGATTGAGGTCACCATCTTCACGGAGCACGTTCGCGGTCGGGGCAAAGCCGCCCTTTCCGCTTTTGGAAATCTCGCCGGTGTCTTTTTTATCTCGATCCTGTTCGCCGCCGGTTTGCGGCTCTTCCTCGGATCATGGGAGTCCGGCGATTACCATGACGGCACATTCTATATTCCGATGTGGCTCGCGAATGGGGTTTATGCCATTGGGCTGACGGCCTTCCTTTTGCGTCTTGCCTGCAATCTGGCCGTCGATCTGCGCGATCTGGTGCGAGGGGCAAACTGATGGAACCAGTAACCCTGGCGCTGACAGCCCTAGGATTTGTGTTGCTGCTGCTGATCCTGCGGGTGCCGATTGCGTTCGCGTTGGGACTGCCGGCATCACTTGGACTATTCACGTTTTTCTCATGGCGTCCGGGCGGGGAGTTTGATCCTGATCGAGGGATAATTCCAACACTCTCGATCTTGTCATCGACCCCATTTGAATTCGTCCACAACTACCCGCTTAGCATGATCCCCCTCTTTATTGGCCTGGGTCATGTCGCATTCCATGCCGGGATCACAACAGATCTTTATTACGCCATGCGACTTTGGATGGGACGATGGCCCGGCGGGCTTGCGATGGCATCCGTCATGGGCTGCGGCGGTTTTTCCGCCATTACCGGCTCCAGCGTCGCCTGTGCATCGGCCATGGGCAGGATCACCGTGCCTGAGATGCTGCGCTATGGATACTCGCCTCGTCTGGCGACCGGTTCGGTCGCAGCGGGTGGCACATTGGGCTCGCTCATCCCGCCCAGCATCTTGTTCGTTATCTATGCGATCTTTACCGAAGAGTCGGTGAAGACCCTCTTCCTCGCTGGGATACTGCCCGGCATTCTATCGCTCTTCGGGTTTCTGATTACGATATGGATTTGGGCACGGTTGAAGCCGGAAGATGCCCCGCCTCCTGATACGCGGCCGTCCTCTCAACAGAAGCTCCAAGCTATTGGTCAGACCTGGCCGGCAGTCCTGCTGCTCGCCTGTGTCATCGGGGGCATTTATCTCGGCATATTCACACCGACAGAAGCCGCCGCGGTAAGCCTTACGCTTGCGATCCTGATTGGATTTTTTCGAAAGCGGCTTTCCTTGGCATCCCTGATCGAAGCCGCGCGAGAGACGGTTGTTCAGACTGCAGCCATCTTCTTAATCGCCATTGGCGCCAAGATATTTGTCGGCTTCGTATCGCTCACCCGCATCGCGCCGGCATTGCTGGATTGGATCCAGGCCGGCGATACATCGGTTGTGGTCGTCATCCTGGGAATTGTGGTTCTATACCTGGTCTTGGGTATGTTCCTGGATTCAATCGGTATCTTGGTGCTGACGCTGCCGTTCACCGTGCCGATTATCGAAGGCTATGGATTGAGCCTTATCTGGTTCGGCGCTGTTGTCGTAAAGTTGTTGGAGATTGGCCTTATCACACCCCCCATCGGCCTCAATGTCTTCGTCATCAAGTCAGTAGCGCCCCGAGAGGTAACGCTGGAAGCAATCTTCCGTGGGGTTTCAAACTTCCTGGTGCTCGATATCGCGGTGCTAACAGCAATGCTGCTCATCCCGGGTATATCGCTCTGGATCCCCTTCTCAGCGGGTTAAGAAAAACCACATTGTCGCGTGAGTGAGGCAATGCCTTCCGGGGCAGGTTCAAACCTGTTCCATCCGCGTTGACGGGGAACAAGCGCCGAGATCACCCTATATCTTCCCGGCCTTTGCCTGCATAAAACCAGTCATCCGCATAGGGATACCACCATTCCTGAACTTCCGGTTTCGTGTCGATCACGCCCATTTTGGTTTGGCGGAAAGCATCCAGGCCTTGTCTCCCCATTTCACGACCGATACCGGACATTTTCCAACCGCCAAAGGGCAGAGCATCATTGTCGATAAGGGGGTTGTTCACCCATACCATCCCAGCTTCCAGCGCATCATAGGCTTGTGTGGCTTCTTCCATGCTGCTTGTGAACACCGACGCGCCGAGGCCAAAATCAGAATTGTTTGCCAGCTCCAACGCCTCATCGAAGCTGCTCACTTTGCAGATACTGGCCAAGGGGCCGAAGGCTTCTTCCTGCATCACCGACATGTCTTGCGTCACGCCGGTTAGAATTGTCGGTTCATAGAACCAACCCTGATTGAACTGAGGGGGGATTTGCCCGCCGCATTCAACCACGGCTCCCTTAGAAACAGCGTCACCGACCAAGCGGATGATTTTGTCCCGCGCCGCTTCACTGACCAGTGGCCCAATCTCACTTTTCTCAAGGCCCGGACCAATTCGAAGCTGTTTGGCCATCGCGACAAAGCGTTGAACAAAGTCGTCATGCACGGCTTCATGCACAAAGAAACGCTCCGAGGAGACACAAATCTGGCCGGAAAGATGGAAGGCGGACATCGTGCAGCCCGGAACAGCGACGTCCAACGGCGCATGTTCGGACACGATCATGGCATCGCTTCCCCCCGCTTCGATCACGGCTGGCTTCATTTGTTCCGCGCAGGCAATCGCGATGCTTCGGCCGACCCCGACACTGCCGGTGAAGGCAACGACATTGGTGTTTCGGGAGCCAACGAGGGCCCTACCCGTGTCAGCCCCTCCGGTAACGCAATTCACGAGCCCAGGCGGCAGCAGCTTAAAATGCTCCATGAATTTGAGCGTGCAAAGCGACGTCGTTTCCGCCGGTTTGACGACACAGGCGTTTCCGGCAGCAAGGGATGCAGCGACGGTCCAACACATGATAATGATCGGAAAATTAAACGGTAGTATGTGCCCCGACACGCCATAGGGAAAATACTTGGCGAACTGGAAGGATCCCGGTTGCGTCGTGCCCGGCAGTAACCCGGCTTCATCCCGGGCCATTTCGGCATAATAACGGAATATCGGCGCGCAATTCGCCAATTCCCCGACCGCTTCCGGATAGGGTTTCCCTTGTTCCAGAACCATCAACTTGGCCACCGCTTCGAAATCACTGTTTTCGATAGAGTTGGCTAATTGATGCAGAACCCGTGACCGGGTCTTTTCATCCTGCCGTTTCCACGCCTTTTGAGCCTCCTTCGCCCGCAAAAGAACGCTCTCCACTTCCGCCTCGCTACAAAGCGCAATTGTGCCTTCATGATTGAGATCAGCGGGGTTAATGACTTCCTGACAATCGGGTGATTGAGCGACTTTGTATTCGTTATCAACAAATATGAGCCTGGAATATGAGTCAAAACTGAGCATGGGTTATTCACTTGTCCCCTAGCGGATCATGTAAACTTTACGGATGGTTTCGTAGATCCGGCATGTGCCTTTCCAGTCTTTTGGAAAGAACGCTGCCGTATCCGGTTCAATCTCTATGACCTCGCCGGATTCATGCGTGTACGTGCAGCGACCTTGCAAAAAATGGCAAAATTCATCTGCAGTGACGTGACAATTCCAATATCCCGGCGTGCAAATCCAGATACCGGTTTCCGCTTCACCATTGGGTCCTTTGTGTAGGAGCACGCCAGAGGTATGCGATTGCCCTTCGATCATTGTCGGCACAAGGCCCCAATCAACGACATCGGTAATATCACAAGGGTTTTGTAAGATGGGTGTCGTCATTGGATCCCTCACCGCAGCATATAGACGTTACGCAAGGTCTCATGGACTTCGCATTGGCCCGTCCATCCTTGCTTGAAATGGACAACCGTCCCTGCCGATACGTCTATCGTTTCGCCGTCATCGCTTGTGTATGTCGCCCGACCATCAAGGAAGTGACATAGCTCATCACCCGGCAGGCTGAGACGCCACGTGCCGGGCGTACAGACCCACAGACCGGATTCAGAGGTGCCCTCTTCATTTTTCCACAACAGCACGCCACTGGAATGGGACTGCCCTTGCAGCATATCCGGTTGCGCACCCCAATCCGTCAGTTCGGCAACCGTGGTCGCCGGACTGACATGGGGGGCTGAGGACGCTTTATTCACGCGCGCCATTAACCTTGATCCTTAATAAGTTGATCCAGCAATCCGGCGGCTTTCTCCGGTCCATTGGCGCGTTGCATATGGGCGGAGGTCGCAGCCATCTTCGCCGCCATGGTCGCATCGTTGAGGCAGGCTTCAATCTTAGCCTTCAGCTCAGCCGGCTCCCAGTTGGACCGATGCATCTTGAAGCCATGGCCTGTTTCTTCGACACGGGTGGCATTGTCATGCCCGTCCCACACATATGGCATGATGATCGCTGGCTTTCCGAAGTACAGGCATTCGGTGAAGCTGTTATTGCCGCCATGATGGATCACCATATCCATTTGCGGGATGACACTCGGCTGCGGGAACCAGCCTTCGATATGGACATTGGCGGGCAGTGAGTCCTTGTCATACTCATCGATATATTCACCGACATTGACCAGCGCGCGGACATCCATGGACCCTGCCAAGTCGATCAAGCGCTTCAGCAACTCTGTATCGCCGGAGCCCAGGCTACCGAAGCTGATATAGATAATCGGCTTGTCACTATAGGCGCCCATATCCGGGATTTCGTAATCCGCATCTTTTCGCACGCATCCTTCCAGATACTGGAACTGCTTGGGATCGAGCGGATTGGCCCGATTGAACTTTACCGGCTCCGGATAAAGCAGCAGGTTGAGATACGGCGACGACTCGCAGAACTCTCCCACCTCATAGGGTTCAATGCCACATTCTCCCAGGAACGCATTGAAGTCCGCATGAATGGGGCCGATGACGTCGTTGAAATGATCGCGATAGGCTTTGTGTCCTTCGTGATCATTTTCACTGCATCCGGACAGGTGTGGCGGAATATTGGGGTCGGTGACTTCGTTCTCCGAACAGGAAACAATGCGTACCCACGGCACACCATAATTCCTGATCGCCGGGAACAGGATCACGTTATCAACACAGATCAGGTCCGGTTTGATTTCATCAAGGATGCCCGGCAGTTCTTTCTGCGCCCATTTGGAAGAATCGACGATGGCCTCCCAGCATTCCTTCACATAGTTATCGACCTGTTCATAAGGGGTCAGGGCAAAGTTCGGAATATGGCCGTTGATGAAATCGGACCAGAACTTCGCCATCTCTTCCGGCGGCATCGGCTCTGACAGATTTACGTAATATTCCTTGAAGCCATAGCCTTCATAGACGCCGGTAAATCCGGGGTCTGAAATGAAGACCGGATTGTGGCCCATGGCTTTGCAGGCTTGAGCAATGCCAACGGAATTCAAGGCTGGCCCAAAGGCCGCTTCGGGGAAAAATGCTATCGTTTTGCTGTCGCTCATAAGGCTCTCCTTTATCCCTGCAAAGTTAGTTCGTTAAAATCCGTGAATAGTGACCAGACCAACTACACCAGACGGTTTCACCAATCGCCAGCGGAACACTGTCGCTGCTGGTGGCCGGAACACGTGCCTGGATTACGGCACCATTCGACATGCGGATATGCGCCCCGATATCTTGTCCATGATAGGCAAGGTCGGAGATCACCCCCTCCAGGCTATTGTCGGCGTCATCCAGTTTCGCCGGTGTCAGTGATATCCGTTCCGGGCGAATGGCCAGTGTCGCTGATGTCCCCATGTGCGTGTTTTCAGGCACCGCCCCTTTGAGGACACCAAGCCCCTCAACCCCGACGCCATTGCTCTCCACTGCCCCATCGAAGAAGTTCATCACGCCAATAAAGCCGGCTGCGAAGCGGGAATTCGGGTGCTCATACATGTCATGGGGACCGGCACATTGCTCAACAATCCCATCGCGCATCAAGGCGATGCGATCCGCCATCACCAGGGCTTCTTCCTGGTCATGTGTAACAACAACGAATGTCACGCCGACATCATGTTGCAGGCGCTTGAGCTCCAACTGCATCTGTTCGCGGAGCTTCTTATCCAAGGCGCCAAGCGGTTCGTCCAACAAGAGTACACGCGGTCGCTTGATCAGGGCCCGCGCCAAGGCAACGCGCTGGCGCTGCCCGCCGGAGAGTTGATCCGGCTTACGCGCCTGCAGGTCGGTCAGCTGTGTCGTCTCAAGCATTTCATCGACGCGGGACTTCAACGCGGCGCCCTTGATGTCTTCCATCTCCAAGCCATAGGCAATGTTGTTGCGTACGCTCATATGGGGAAACAGCGCATAGGACTGAAACATCAGATTCACCGGCCTACGGTTGGGGCGGAGGCTTGTGATGTCATTCCCATCGAGCAATACGCTGCCTTCGTCCGGCATTTCAAATCCGGCAATCATGCGCAACAAGGTTGTCTTCCCGCATCCCGATGGGCCAAGCAACGCGAAGAACTCGTTCTCCATGAGATCAAGCGAGACATTATCAACCGCGGTTATCGCATCGAACCGCTTGGTCAAATGATCCAGCCGGATCACGGTATCTGGATTGCGAGACGTCATTATGAAAGCGAATCCTTGTTCACGCGCTGGGATATGAAAACGAGGGTGAAGCTGACCATCATCACGATCGTCGCCATCGCGTTAATCTCTGGCGTTACGCCGAAGCGGATCATGGAATAAATCTGCATCGGTAGGGTTGTGGAGCTGCTTCCAGCCCCTGCCGTGAAAAACGCAATGATAAACTCATCGACTGAAAGCGTGAAGGCCAGCAGGCCGCCGGCCAAAACACCGGGAAAGATTGCCGGCAAGGTGACGCGGCGAAATGTTGTGAACTCATTCGCACCCAGATCGATACTGGCTTCAACGATTGAGAAGTCGAAATTCTTCAGCCGCGTTCGCACCACGGCACAGACAAAGGCGATGTTGAATACGACATGGCTCAATACGATTGAATGCAGTCCAAGCGTGAAGTTCAGCAAGGTGAACAATGACAACAGCGCGATTGCCAATACGATATCGGGAATGATCATCGGGGCGAACAGCAGTGCTTCCATCGCGCTTGATGACCTTTTCTTGCGGCGCTCCACACCAATCGCCAAAAGGGTCCCGATCAGTGTCGCCAGGAAGGTTGAGGACACCGCGACGATGAGAGTATTTCGCGCCGCCGCCAGGACAGCCTTATTTTCCCATAAGACGCCATACCATTTCGTGGAGAACCCGCCCCATGCGGTCGGCAAGCCGATCTCGTTAAACGACAGAGCCATCAGAACAAGGATCGGGATATAGAGAAACGCATAGACGAGCCACAAATGCCCTCTCAGCAGCGTCAAACCTTGGGAGGGGCGCACCGGAGTCAAACCTTCTCTCCCATCGAACGGTTCATGGCGACGGCTTGGGCAAAGAGCAACAGCATCATAATGCCGATGAGCATAAGCGATAACGCCGATCCGAAAGGCCAATCGCGGGCGCTCAGGAATTGGTCGTAGATCAAGTTTCCGACCATCAATAGCCGCCCACCGCCAAGCAGGTCCGGGGTAATGAAGTTCCCTATCGACAAGACAAAGACGAAAACGGACCCCGCAGCCACACCCGGGATAGATAGGGGAAGCGTTACGCGGCGGAAGGTAGTCAGGCTCGACGCCCCCAAATCTTCAGACGCTTCCCGAATCTCCAGATTAAGGCGGCTGATCGATGAATAAATCGCCAGGATTACAAAGGGCAGATAGTTGTAAACAAGGCCGGTAACAATCGCGAATTCATTATAGAGCAGGGGCAGCGGTTCCGATATCAGCCCAATGCTCTCCAACGACCGGTTAATCAGACCTTCGCGGTTCAGCAACACGATCCAGGCGTAGGTTCGGATCAGATAATTGCTCCAAAACGGCAACATAACCATGAACAGAAAGACGGGTTGTTTGTTCTTCGGCGCACATGAAATTGCATAGGCTGCCGGATAGGCGATCAGGACAGCGATCAGGGTCGCAAGACCGGCGATCCGTCCAGAGGTAAGCATGATCCCAAGATAGATCGGATCAATTGCCCGCGAAAAATTCTCAAAGGTGAATATGTAGTCGATACCGCCATACACACCGCGTTCGAAAAAGCTGTAAACGAAAATGATTCCGCAGGGGATCACCATAAACAGCGCCAACCAGCCCAGACCAGGCCCGATGAATGCGGCAGTCCTGAGTTTTGTGTTCATGGCGGTAGGGATCTTGCTCTCAAAAACAGGGCGGGCGGGTGACCGAAGCCACCCGCCCCTATGACCGTCGTCTGCGTTATTGCGAAGCGAGAATTTCAGTCACAGCCTTTGTATAAGCTTTCTGCGCGGAACCGAGGTCACGAAGGATCTCGTTTTCGAGCATATCAGACGGGCTCATCCCCATATTCGGGAAGGTTTTGATGAGACCAGCATCGATCGATTCCATGGCGGCTTTGTTCGGCACCTTGTAGAGAATATTCGATGCAACCCAGCTCCCTACTTCCACGTTGAGGACGTAGTTTACGAAGGCATGGGCTGCTTCCTTATTCTCGGAAGATTCCATGATGACCATCGTATCGACAAACAAATCCGTTCCTTCTTTCGGAATGATGAATTTGATGTCCGCATTCTCGCCGATACCATAGTTGCACCAGCCGTCCCACGCATGAACAAGTGAGGCCTCGCCGGATACAAGCTTCGAATAGAAGGTCGCATCATCATAGGCGAGCAGGTTCTTCTTCGCGGCGATCAACGTATCCTTCATGACGTCGATTTTGGCGTCATCGGTTTCGTTGATGGAGAAACCATTCGCCAAGGCGCCGGCCGCCATGAGCCACCGATCCGTCGACAGCATGGTGATCTTGCCTTTCAGCGCATCCGCCGGCTTCAACAAATCATCCCAACTATCCGGCGTGCCGCTCACCAAATCCGAGCGATAGCACAGACCCGTCGTGCCCCAGGCATAGGGAACCGAAACATGGTTGCCGACATCGTAGGAAAGCTTCGATGCTTCCGGATAAAGGTTGCCCAAGTTCGGGATCTTGCTGTGATCCAATTTCGCAGCCAAGCCCAAATGGCTCAACGCCTCAACGAACGGAGACGATACGAAGATAACGTCGTATCCCTTGCCGCCGCTTGCGGTAACTTTACCCATAATTTCTTCATTGGTTCCGTGCAGGGCCAATTCAGCCTCGTGCCCCGTCGCCTTGGTGAAGTTTTCCAACAAGTCACCGGGCATATACCCGTCCCAGTTGGAAATAACGATTTTACCCGCGCTGGCAGGACCTGCCGCCAACATGGCCGCGGTCGCGAACACTGCTGTAGTCGCGCCCAGCAGCTTCTTTACTAAAGATCGATTTCTCATTAGCTGATGTCTCCCAATGTGACCCACTCTGTTCGAAACGGATGGTGATGATGTATTGATTGTTTCACCCACTCGACAACAATTGTATTTTTTTTTAAAATAATACGTCAATACAAATTTTCTTTGGCAGGAAATCTCATCGTGTCATCAATTCCGAAAAGCCATACCAAGTTAGCTCATCAAATCGTTGAGTACTTAAAACAGCACGATTTACGGACCGGGGAGCGCATCCGGGAACAACCCATTGCCGACCACTTCTCCGTCTCACGCACCCCTGTGCGCGGTGCCTTGGCCATGCTGGCCGCCCAAGGCGTCCTCGACTACGTGCCGAAACAAGGTTACTCGCTGGCCAGGCCGACAGGATCCGTTAGCTCCGAAGATGTCGCTTTACCGGTTACCGAGGAAGAACAGCTTTTCCGCACCGTGATGCGGGATCGCATGGCGAACCGGCTGGACGATCAGATCACGGTGACAGACGTGATCAGGCGATATGGCAGCAGGCGGTCCGTCGTCTCGCGCATGCTGGGCCAGATGAACGCCGATGGGTTGATCGCACGGGGCACGGGCCAAAACTGGATTTTCGGACCCGCACTGGATTCCCGCTCTGTCGTTGAAGACAGTTTTCGGTTTCGCCTACTTTCGGAACCGGCTGCGATTCTGGAGCCAACATTTCACATGGACGCCGCCCTGCTCCATCAAATACGACAGCAGCACATAAGCTTGCTGGAAAAGGATATGGACACTGTCGAAGCCGCATTGATCTATGATGCGGATGCCGCTTTCCACAATGCGATTGCCGACAGCTGCCATAACCAATTCTTCACCCAGGCGTTGCGGCAACAAACGCGATTGCGGGGCCTATCGGGCTCAGCAACCAATATGAACCGTCACCGCCTGAGCGAATCCTGCCGGGAACATTTGCGCATACTGGATGCAATTGAGGCCGGCGACAGAGAACGCGCGTCCGAGCTTATGCGCCTTCACCTCCGCGCGTCACAAGAATTGCGCCCCAGGCTCAGCATTCGCGGTGTTCCGCCACTTGCCAGAAAGGGCCGGTAGTTACCCCGGCAGCTCACTTTCCTGGCTGAAAATGGAGAAGTTCCGCCTTTCAAGCTCGTGGAAGTACGGGGCAATGTCGAAATATTCTTCCGGGCCCCATACCCCCGGCTTTGCCGCGCCCTTGATCATCAACTGGGCGGCGATGGAGACATTCATGGATGTGCAAGCATCCAAATAATCATCATAAAGGGGGTCCGGGCCCGAATTGATGGTGACTTGTACCCGCAGTTTTTTGCCATCCTTCACCCCTTCACCAATCGCAAAATGGGTCTCATGACCTTCTTGCTCGGGGATCTTATCGGCGTTCCGCTCCATATTTCGTTCGATCATTTTTGCCAGGAAGACACCCGGTTCAATCGACACGCCGTTGATTTCAATGGGATCCTGGAAATCCTGGAAGCCCGCCTTCATCAGCCCTACCCATGCGGCATGTTCATGTTTCGGCAAGGACAGCTTCCACGTGAATTCGCGAATGCCCTTGTCAGCAAAGCCTTCGGCAAAGGGGACGGTTAAGGGCTCCGAATGCGGTGAGTGCATGAATTCCGTGCGGCCCCAGGGCTCCGGCAGGTCAATGACTTCGACACCACTCATTGGCCCGACGTCTTGTAAGCGACCGTCCAAGAACTGCTGCGATGAATAGGCATATTCCGTCAGTACCGTGCTCACCGCATAGGGCGGTACAAGGACCGGGCTTTCCGGACCGATCACAGTCGCCGCCCAATACAAATTGATCTTATCGATGCTATCCAAGCGCTCCGCGACCGCTTTGCAGATCAGGTTGGACATCCCCGGATCAGCGCCACAGCTCAACACCGCCGGCAATCCCGCTTTCAACCAGGCATCATGTTCAGCCTTTTGCTTCACCGTGTAGACCCCAAGGCCGCCGTAATCGATATAAGGCACACCCGCATCCAAACAGGCCTGAAAAATATCCATCTGGAAGCCCATCATGGTCGGCACGGCGTTGATGCATAGGCTCTTACCTTTCAACACCGAGGTAAGCGCGTCCGAATCGGAAACATTAACCGCGATCGGAACCAAGCGGTCATCGCCCAGCGCATCACAAAGCGCCTTCGCCCGCTCAACAGTCACATCAGCCACGACCAGCTTTTCGAACCCGCCGGATAACGGGGATACGAGGTCACGAACCGTGCCGGAGCCCATCAAGCCCGCGCCGCCAAGAATTACGATTTCCATGCGCTTTTCTCCAAGGTATCTCTATATCAGTGATTAAGAATCGAAATTCAGTACAATCACTCTGGCGCATGACATATAGTTTTATATGATAAAAAAAAACAAAATTTCTCCGACCTTGGAAATATCAACTTCTCATGACTGATCGAAAAACCATCGCCTTTTTCCCGGAAGCATCATTTGGTGCGGCCCTAAACTGTGTTGGTATTGCGCAAAAGCTGCGCGACTTGGGCCATGACGCCGTCTTCTTATGCGATGCGGGGTTCGCCGGAACTTTCGAAGCCTATGGGTTCCGGGAGTATCCCGTCACCATGTCGCCGGATATGTCCGAGGAAGAACTGGAAAAATTCTGGTCAGGTTTTATTGCCCAACATCTCCCCCATTTTCGACTTTCCCCCGAAGAGCAGCTGACAACCTATGCATCGTCTTGTTGGGAAGCCATCGTCGATAGCGTCATTATGGCTGAGCCTCATTTGCAGCGTCAGTTAGCGGCCATCAAGCCGGACGTCATTTGTGTCGATAACGTGATTTTATTTCCAGCGACCACCAAGGCGGATTGCCCCTGGGTCAGGATCGTATCCTGTGCTGAAACGGAAATTCCTGATCCCGATATCCCGCCCTTGATGTCGGGCATGACCCAATCCGATAAGCCCGGCTTCGAAGAATTTACGCAGCTATACAAAGATGCGGTGCGTCCCGCCCACGATCGATACAACGCTTTCCTTAAATCACTTGGAATGCCGGCATACGAAGCGGGACAGTTCTTCGCCCCGTCTCCAAACCTGAATTTGATGCTGTATACGAAGAGCTTGCGGCATGAGAGGCGGAACGAACTTGATCCTTCCGTCTATTGTTTTTTGGATGGATGTGTTCGCAAGGAATCCCCCTTCACCTTCCCGGAATTCCCCGCCCATAATGACAAACCATCCGTTTATGTCAGTTTTGGCAGCCTCGGTGCGGCGGATACCGCCTTGTTCGAACGGATGGTGCGCCTGTTTTCGACCTTACCATATCGGTTTCTGGTAAATGCCGGGGGATACAAGGACTCCTATCGCTACGTCCCGGATAACGTCCATATTGATTACTGGTATCCACAACCCTCTGTCGTAGAGAAGGTTGATCTGTTCATCCACCACGGTGGCAACAACTCCGTTCACGAAGCTTTATTCTATGGGGTCCCATCAATCATTATGCCCTATTGTTGGGATGGCCATGACAATGCAGCCCGCATGGCGGAACAAGGTGTCGGTGTTCATATGAACAGATACGACTGGCGGGATGCAGAAATGATCGACACGATTACAGACCTAATTGGCGATAAGAAACTAAAGGCGCGCTTGAACGATATTTCCAAAACCATGCAGTTGGCCGATGGACGCACGAAGGCGGCAGAGGCCATATTGGCGGTGGCTGGCAGCTAACATGCTATAGTGACGTATACTGCTGATGACACAGGTCCGTTAAGGTCGGTTTCGCTTCGGCGTAAATTTGGTCAAACCTTGCATCAGGTTGCCGGTAACCGCTATTAACCGATACTGGCTTACCTCAATGCATTTTGTTGAGGCCTCCTCATTTTAGAATTGCCCCGATTGGCCAGGTAGAGATTTGATGACACCTTCCCCGTACATTGTTGCTGCACTTTATAAATTCGCATCACTGCCGGACTTCGAGGCCCGCCAGGCGCCCTTGCTGGACATGTGTTTGTCGAACGATATTAAGGGCACAATATTGCTCGCGTCAGAGGGGATAAACGGAACGATTGCAGGCAGTCGGGACGGTATTGATGCAGTCTTGGATCACATCCGTAGCCTGCCTGGTTGTCGGGATATCGAGCATAAGGAATCCCAATCAGACACCCCACCCTTCCTGCGGATGAAAGTCCGCCTGAAGAAAGAGATCGTGACAATGGGCGTGCCGGAGGTTGATCCGACGCAGACCGTCGGCACCTATGTCGATCCGGCAGATTGGAACGCGCTCATTGCCGACCCGGATGTCATCCTGATCGATACAAGAAATGACTACGAAGTCTCAATCGGCACGTTCAAGGGGGCGATTAATCCGGAAACTCAAACCTTTAGAGAGTTTCCGTCCTGGTTCCGGGCACAAGATGAACTGGCTCCGGATGCCCTCAAAGATAAGAAAGTCGCCATGTTCTGTACCGGCGGCATTCGATGTGAAAAGGCAACTGCCTTTGCGAAAGCCAACGGGCTGGAAGATGTGTATCATCTGAAAGGCGGTATTCTGAAATATCTGGAAAACATCCCGGAGGATGACTCGCTCTGGCAAGGGGAATGTTTCGTGTTTGATGAGCGGGTTGCCGTCAAACACGGACTGGAAGTCGGCAAGTACGACTTATGTCGCGCCTGCCGCTATCCGGTCGATGATGAGGCCAAGGCCTCGCCTATGTACAAACCCGGCGTCAGTTGCCCAAACTGTTTTGAAACCCGCAATGAAGAACAGCGGGATCGCTACCAAGAACGCCAGATGCAGATGGAACTGGCAGACAAAAAAGGACGCATCCATCTAGGACAATCACACACTGCCAAAGACACCTGAGAACCAAACCGCAAATGCAGACGAACCGAGAAAACACACTATCTGGCGAAGGATCATCGGCTAACGAAATGCCGATCCTGTATAGTTTTCGGCGGTGCCCCTATGCGATGCGGGCGCGCATGGCGCTGGCGATCTCCGAACAGGTCTGTGCCCTTCGCGAAGTCGTGCTGCGCGACAAGCCTTCTCATATGCTTGAGATTTCTCCGAAAGGAACCGTGCCGGTTCTGCAACTCCGCGATGGTACGGTCTTGGAGCAAAGCCTGGATATCATGAGATGGGCACTTCGTATCAATGACCCGGAGGACTGGCTGTCGCCTCCCACGGATGAGATGGACGGCCTGATCGCGCGAAGCGATGGCGATTTCAAACACCACCTCGATCGCTACAAATACGCAACACGGTATGAAGTTGGCACCGATCCCGTGTTTCATCGGACCAAAGCCGTCGAATTTCTGGCCGGCTTGGACAACCGCCTTTCCGAAGAGACCTATCTCTTCGGCGATAAGGTCTCCATGACGGATATCGCGATCTTCCCGTTTGTTCGACAATTCGCCAACACAGACAAAGCCTGGTTTGACGATCAAGAGCTTCCCCATCTTCAGCGATGGCTAAGCATGCTGTTGAACGCCCCCCTCTTTACGCGGATCATGCATAAATGGCCCGTCTGGAAAGAAGGCGACCCAGAGCCCCGTTTTCCCGCATCTACTTCTTAATTACCATGCTGATAGATTTTTAAGCGGTGCGCCCCAGTGGTCATAACACTGAGCATGGGCAACGTTTCTTCAAGCGCGGCTCATGACCGATGACGCACTAAGAATGCGATATCGATCACGAAGGACCAGAGTAACGCACCGGCGGCCAGGAAAGAGACTGGCTGGATCAGGAGTTCCGGTGTCAAAGGGAACCCGACAATTATCAGCGCCGAAATCTGCACGCAGCAAATCGCTTTGCGTCGAATGCTGCTTGGCAAAGCCCCCTTCAAACCGCGCCACACCATACCTGCGAGGACAAAGGCGTAGCGCGTAAACCCCAGAACCAATATTGCAGGTCCCGCCGTCCCCCCCGACAGCTCCGACAGCTCTGACAGCAGTGCAAGTGCCAGGACTGCAGCCAGCAGCGCGTCTATTTCCATGTCAAAGCGTGCACCAAAAAGGGAGGTCAGCCCAGCACGCCGCGCGAGCCATCCATCCAATCCGTCGAGCGCAAAAGCACTGATTGCAAGACCAAACACAATCCAAGGGGATATCGGGGTCGTGATCGCACCTGCCAATACAGACACAAGCGCCGCCCGCGCTGTGGTAATAACATTGCAGGCCCCAAATACTTTGTGTGGGTAACCCAGCACCAGACCACGGAGGCAGATCACGGCAATGATCGTAAAGAGGATAGAGGAGATAAAGACAGTGCCGAACAGCGCCTCAGCCGACAATCCGACGATGATCAAGAAGCCGAGAGCAAGCACCGCAAAAGCCTGAACAACTCTTGCCGGTTTCCATAACCCGACCTCTGACTGCGGAAAACTGCTCAACATGCGACCATCCGATAGTATGTGATTTTCGCGGCACCCCACCGAACAACCGGGCTAAAGAGAGCGCCGATGAAGGATCGGTATCCCCCAGCATAGAACAGAAGTGATCAGCCAGGGAAGGTCGCGCGTGAAGCGTACACCCCACACTGTAAACGACATCACGCGTCGCGAGGCCGAAGGGGCGCTCTTTCATCTAACCAAGGCTACGCAGTTTAAGGGTCAGCTATCCCGATGGACATGGACTGCGCAGGGCGCGTGCCGCACAACCCAGGCTGCCGTAGAGCCAATCAGGTAGTCGCTTAAATCCGGCTTGTGGGAGCCAATCACGATGCAATCAAACTTATGCTCGATCGCATAATCAACAATCTTACGATTAGCGTTGCCCCGGATCATATCCGTTGCGACGTCTTCCAAATGCACCGTCTTCTCTTTTAAGATTTGGGCGGCTCTATCAAAGCCCTTCTTGATGACGTCTTTCCCCAAATAGGCAGAAACCGAGCCGCCGGGCACTTCAAAGACATGCAGCGCGGTAATCCGGCCATCCGGTGCCGATAGGGTCCGGGCAATCGCCAAGGTCTGGCTCGATATGCCGTGATCCAATGCCATCGGAACAAGTATCTTCTTATACATGGGTTCATTTCCTCACAGTGATGTGGCTCATCCCCACGGGTCCAGAATCGTTTTCGGTGCGGCAATCTTCCCGGCGCGGATCTCACGGAAGGCATCGGCGCCCGCTGCCATAGGGCGGGTTTCGAACCAGTCGAGCGGCCCAAGCCGCCCTTCGAACGCCGCCGTCGCCGCATCGCGGAAGTCCTGCGCATTATAGGTATAGGTCCCGATGAAGGATATTTCCTGCAGCGTCATACGCCGGATATCGAGGCCGCCCTTATCCTCTCCAAGCCCGACATGCACGATCACCCCGCCGGGTAAAACGTGTTCGGATGCCTTCGCGCGCGTTGCCGACAACCCGACAGCATCGAATACCACGCTCGCCTTACGCTCCACCTTTGCCGAGACCTGCAATCCACTGCGTTCAGCCAGAAAAGCACGCCGCCTTTCATCGGGCTCCGCGATCCACACATCCTCAAACCCCATCGCCTTCAGCGCCAAACCTGCAGAGATCCCAATGGCACCACCGCCGATAATCTGGGCACTCCGGTCCATCGACGGGTGCAAAGCATCCAATGCCAGCCTTGCGGCATGCCAGCTGACCGCCAATGGTTCGCACAGCGTCGCCTGCATCAGCGGAACGTTATCTGGCACCGTGACAAGGTTCTGATCTGGTATGGCGACAAACTGCGCAAAGGCGCCAGCCCGGGGCGGCATGGAGATGATCTGTCGTTCCTGGCAAAGGTTTTCACGCCCCGACTGGCAATAATTGCAGCGCCCACATGTCACCAGCGGATTGATCGCGACGCGGCGTCCCTTCTGAGGTCCATGCTCGATAATACCAGATGCCTCATGCCCGAGGATCAGAGGCGCCGGGCGGCGGTCGTCATGGCCAAGCCATACATGCATGTCAGACCCACAGATGCCGACAGAATCTATGCGAACGAGTTGCTCCGCCTGACGCGGATTCGGCTCCGGCACGTCCTTGTAGGACAGGGTCTC
>SPJK01053316.1_pt1 | contig 17310 bp, 14 predicted proteins | sample 3741771 | NCBI WGS metagenome assembly SPJK01 (sample SAMN10925997, study PRJNA522277) | cold seep metagenome | isolation source: Elba SIP-enriched marine methane seep metagenome, extraction at timepoint T2 | place: Italy: coast of Elba, Mediterranean Sea
AAACTCAAATGATGATCCTGATTTTCGTTCATGCTGAAAAGGTGCTTTGATAAATAACCCATTGATAACTTACAAATGCCAGAAACAATGCGAAACCTTCAAAACGACTGATTTGTCCAGCTTTCTTATAGCCATAACCCAAAATAAATAATGCGCCAGTTAAACCCAGCATGACAGGAAAATCACGACTAATCACCGTTTCAGCCAAAGCACCGGGGGCAATGATTCCAGGCAAAGAATAAACAGCCAAAAGATTATACATATTAGAACCAATAATATTGCCAACAGCCAAATCATCTTCTTTTTTCAAAACACTGCTAATGGAAGCTGCAAGTTCGGGCAAACTGGTTCCCAATGCCACAACGGTAAGCCCAATAACCAAGTCGCTAACACCGAATAATTGTGCGATGTTAACCGATGCCCAAACCAGTAGACGAGAACTGAGCAACAAGCCGACCAGACCAAAGATAAAAAATAAACGGGCTTTCGGCAAAGACACATCTTCAGGCATTTCACTCATCACATCGGACTCAAATGAATCAGTTTGACCAACCTGCTGCTGATCTTTTTTTGCCAATTGAATCAGCCAGTAAAGAAAAACACCCAAAGTAAACAGCAAAATTATTCCATCGATTCTACCCAGACCATCAAAAGCAAGTACATAACTGAGTACGCTAACAGCCATTAGAATCGGCAACTCACGCTTCAACAGTTCTGAACGAAAAGCCAGAGGAGAAATCAACGCGGTTATGCCCAAAATTAAACCGATATTCGCAATATTAGATCCAATGGCATTTCCCACTGCCAATCCCTGGTTTCCATTCCAGGAGGCAATCCCAGACACCAGCATTTCAGGAGCGGAGGTACCAAAACCGACAATAGTCAAGCCGATTAATAACACTGAAACGCCCATAGACCGAGCAATTGCCGCCGTACCAACCACGAATTTATCGGCAGAAACAACCAAAATCGCTAATCCCACAATTAATGAGACGAAATAAAGTAGCATGCTTAAAATAAAGTTATTCCAAAAAAGAGAATATTATTACATTTTTTAACTCTATTAAGCCAAAATCATCGATATCCTGAACTGATGTGTTTTCTCTATGAAAAAAGTTAAAACATCAGCGGGTTCATCAGGGGAATGGGTTTTCTGAATGAGCTAGCAGTGTGAGTATTCATTCTCAACCTGTAAAACTATCCATTGACTTTAACTGACAAACTTAGAGAGAATAGATCTTTTTTAGTCAATACAGCCTATGGATAATCAAGACGATATCAGTTCAGATTTGATCTCTGTCAGTCATGTTGATTTCTATCGTGGCGATAAAAAGATATTTAATAACATCAGTCTTAAAATCCCTAAAGGCAAGATCACAGCAATCATGGGTCCAAGTGGGACTGGCAAAACCACCTTGCTGAAATTGATCGGGGGACAATTACATCCGGACAAGGGCAGTATTATTGTCGATGGCCTTAACATCCATCAATTACGTCGCACCCAATTATTTCAGCTTAGAAAAAAAATGGGGATGTTATTTCAAAGTGGTGCTTTGCTGACTGATATTAATGTGTTTGATAATGTTGCCTTGCCTTTGCGCGAACATTCAAAATTGCCTGAATCAATGATTCGTACCCTGGTTTTATTGAAATTGAATGCCGTGGGACTAAGAGGGGCTCATCAACTATTGCCCAGTCAGCTTTCCGGTGGCATGGCTCGACGCGTTGCACTAGCCAGAGCAATTGCACTGGATCCTATGATGATCATGTATGACGAGCCATTTACTGGCCAAGACCCCATTTCACTGGGAACATTAGTCAAATTGATTAAAGAATTAAATCAGATTCTTGAAATCAGCAGCATCATCGTTTCTCATGATGTTGCTGAAACTTGCAGTATCGCAGACTATGTGTATGTTTTGTCTGAAGGCAAAGTGGCTGGAGAAGGTACCCCGGAACAAATCAAGAATCTGGATTCGGATTGGGTTCAACAATTTATTCATGGCCATTCCGATGGCCCAGTTCGCTTTCATTATCCAGCCAAAGATATCAAAGACGATATTTTTCAAAATTCAACCAGGAATCGTTAATCGGCTATGTTGACCTATTTCCACAATCTGGGCATGTCAACCTTGGCAAGCCTGAACAAACTTGGCAGAAGCTTTTATTTTCTAATCCATTCCCATCTGGGCATAGTGGATGTATTTTTTCGCCCAGGTTTATTAATTAAACAACTTTATTCTATTGGAGTGCTGTCGTTTCTGATCATTACCATTTCCGGATTATTTGTCGGAATGGTTTTAGGATTTCAAGGCTTTCATATCCTGTCAGATTTTGGCGCAGAAGAAACACTGGGTATCATGGTTGCTGCTTCTCTGGTCAGAGAATTAGGCCCTGTTGTTTCAGCATTGTTATTTGCTGGACGTGCCGGTTCCGCTTTAACAGCAGAAATAGGACTCATGAAAGCAACCGAACAGCTATCCGGCATGGAAATGATGGCGATTGATCCAATCAAACGCATTATTGCCCCCCGTTTTTTTGCTGGTTTTATTGCCATGCCCTTACTTGCTGCACTTTTTAGTGTTATTGGTATATTAGGGGGACACTTTATTGGTGTTTCTTTATTAGGTGTTGATGAAGGCTCTTACTGGTCACAAATGCAAAGCAATCTGGATTTTTATGATGACATTGTTAATGGCATGATCAAAAGTCTGGTCTTTGGCTTTATGGTCAGCTGGATCGCATTATTTGAAGGTTATGATGCAACACCGACATCTGAAGGTGTCAGTCGGGCAACAACGCGTACCGTAGTTAATTCTGCTTTTACAATTCTAGGTCTGGATTTTATTTTGACGGCATTAATGTTTGGAGATAATTAATATGCATAACTCCTCAACTCAAGTTACTTTGGTGGGATTTTTTGTTGCATGCGGGATTGCTGCCCTGTTCTTTTTAGCAATACAAGTCAGTAATTTCAGTGTTTTTTCTGAAAATAAAACCTACACAATTTCAGCCAATTTTGAAAATTCAGGTGGGTTAAAGGTTAAATCTCCGGTATCGGTTGCAGGTGTCAAAATCGGTCGAGTCAGCAAAATTTCTATAGACCCTCAAAGCTATGAGTCAGTTGTAGAAATGCAAATAGAAAGTCAATTTCAACTGCCTGATGATACCTCAGCCAGTATTTTCACAGCAGGTTTGCTCGGTGAACAATTTATCGGACTGGAACCGGGAGGTTCTGAAGATTTCATCGAAGACAATGGCCTGATTGACATCACCCAGTCGGCAATAGTGCTTGAAGAAGTTATTGGCCAATTTCTGTTTAAAAGCGCCTCTGAATAACATGAATCAATTTCATATTGAACAAACCAGTCTGGGTTCCTATCGCTTAAATGGCGAATTAAATTTTAAGACTATCAATCAAAAAACATTAAAGAAATTTACCTTTCTATCTCAACAACAACCGGTTGAACTCGATTTTTCTTCCATACAATCTGCAGATAGCGCTGGACTGGCTCTCATCATTGAATTGATAAAAATCAGTCAACATAAAGGGATAGAACTAACACTGCATAATTTACCCAAACAGATCATTAATTTATCAAAGCTTTGTGATTTCGAAGAACTTATCATCTCTAAATAATCATTCCAATATTCCTTTGCCTTTATTTTTTAGTAAAACCATACTCGTAAATTAAGTCATTAAGGAGCATCAAAAAATTACGATTTTTTTCCAACTTCAGTTAAACTAGTCAGTTTTTTATTACGGAAGCATATCCTGATGGATAAACTGATAATTACAGGCGGCAAACAATTATCCGGAGAACTAAGAATTTCCGGAGCCAAAAATGCTGCTTTACCTATCCTGGCGGCTACTCTGCTGTGTGAACACCCTGTCACCATTGGGAATATCCCTCATCTGCATGACATTACGACAACAATGCAGCTGTTAGGCCAAATGGGTATTCATTTAACGATCGATGAAAAAATGAATATCGAAGTTGATTCTAACACCATTAGCCGTTATGAAGCTCCGTACGAACTGGTTAAAACCATGCGCGCCTCCATACTGGTGCTTGGTCCTTTACTATCACGTTTTGGTGAAGCCCATGTTTCTCTACCTGGTGGTTGTGCTATAGGCACCCGGCCTGTTGACATTCATATCAATTCCTTAATGAAGATGGGAGCTGAAATAGAAGTCAAAGATGGTTATATTCACGCTAAAGCCAAGAAACTTAAAGGCTGCAAGCTGGTACTGGAAAAAGTCACCGTGACTGGTACAGAAAATTTATTAATGGCTGCTGTACTGGCTGAAGGCCAGACAATTATAGAAAATGCAGCGAAAGAACCCGAAGTATCTGATTTAGCAAATTTTCTAAATGCCATGGGCGCAAAAATCAGGGGTATCGATACCGATATTTTAACCATTGATGGTGTAGATGCGTTGGATACAAAAGATTTGCACTATAAAATATTGCCAGATCGAATTGAAACCGGGACTTATCTCATTGCTGCAGCGATTACAAGCGGTCAAATCAAACTAAAAGATACCCGGCCCAATACATTGGATGCAGTCATCGATAAACTGCGTGAAGCCGGAGCAGATATTCAAACGGGAGATGACTGGATTACATTAGACATGCATGGTCAGAAACCAAAATCGGTCAGTATTCGCACCGCACCCTACCCTGCATTCCCAACGGATATGCAAGCACAATTTACTGCAATGAATACCATTGCTGACGGTGTAGGTGTCATTACAGAGACGGTCTTTGAAAATCGTTTTATGCATGTTCAGGAAATGCAACGTATGGGAGCAGACATCATGCTGGAATCCAATACAGCCATTTGCAAGGGAAAAGATGAAATTACAGCTGCCCCGGTCATGGCGACAGACCTTAGAGCTTCAGCCAGTTTGGTACTTGCTGGCCTGGTAGCAAAAGGTGAGACCTTAGTGGATCGAATTTATCATATTGATCGTGGCTACGACCATATTGAAGAAAAATTATCTCAGTTAGGTGCAACTATTAAACGAATTCCCAGATAGGCCAAAACATGTTAACAATTGCAGTCTCTAAAGGCAGAATCTATGACGATGCACTGCCATTATTGGAAGAAGCCGGTATTGTCCCTATTGATAACCCTAAGAAAAGCCGCAAACTAATATTAAGAACCACTCAAGAAGATGTAAACCTGGTTATCATTCGTGCGACTGATGTTCCCACTTTTGTTGAATATGGTGCGGCTGACATGGGCATTGCAGGAAAAGATGTGCTGTTAGAGCATGGCGCAGAAAATCTTTACGAGCCACTCGACCTCAAAATAGCTGAATGCCGATTAATGACAGCCCAACCGGTAAATTCGCCTGAATTAACAGGACGAATCCGTGTTGCAACCAAATACGTCAAAATTGCCCAGAAATATTTTGCCGACCAGGGAATTCAGGCAGAAATTATCAAACTATATGGTGCAATGGAACTCGCCCCCCTGGTTGGATTGGCTGACTGTATTGTCGATGTTGTTGAAACAGGAAACACTTTAAAAGCCAATGGACTGGAACCTAAAGAACTAATTACCACCATCAGTTCCAGGTTGGTCATCAATAAGGCATCCATGAAAATGAAGCATGAAATCATACAATCACTGCTGAATCAATTTGAAAAAACTTTATCAGAAAGGTCTTGAATACTATGCCTTCAATAAACTTGACCCAACTTAATGCATCTGACCCGGATTTTAATCAGCAATTATCCCACTTAATTGACTGGGATGAATCGGATGACTTAACTGTTCAACAACTGGTTCTGCAAATTATTCAACAGGTCAGACACCGTGGCGATGATGCCGTAATTAAATACACCAATCAATTTGACCGCACACAGTTTAATTCAATAACAGAGTGTGAATTAGATACTGATCGGCTTAAGCAATCCTGGGATCAATTAGACTCTGAGCAAGCCAATGCTCTGAAAATCGCTGCTGAACGAATCCAACGATACGCAGAAAACCAAAAACAGGAACCTTGGCAATTTTCTGAAGATAATGGCACTGTATTAGGCCAGAAAGTGACAGCTCTGGACAAAGTGGGTTTATATGTCCCCGGCGGTAAAGCCGCATATCCGTCATCTGTATTAATGAATGCTATCCCAGCAAAAGTCGCCGGGGTAAATGAAATCATCATGGTTGTGCCTACCCCTGATCATGAAACCAATGAACTGGTATTGGCTGCTGCTTATATTGCAGGTGTTAGTCGTGTCTTTACCATTGGTGGAGCACAGGCAGTCGCTGCGCTTGCCTATGGCACTGACCATATTCCAGCAGTTGATAAAATTGTTGGGCCAGGAAATATCTATGTTGCGACAGCCAAGAAACTGGTGTTTGGGCAAGTCGGAATCGATATGATTGCCGGACCATCAGAAATTTTGATAATTTGTGATGGACAGACCCATCCTGACTGGATTGCCATGGATCTGTTTTCACAAGCAGAACACGATGAAAATGCACAGGCTATTTTAATTTCAGACCAGACTGATTTTTTAATAGAAGTGGAAAACAGCATCAATAAACTACTGCCTGAAATGGAACGCAAGCAGATCATAACCACCTCCCTACAAAATCGTGGCGCATTTATTCAGGTTGAATCTATGCAGCAGGCAGCGGATGTTGCCAATCAAATTGCGCCCGAACATCTGGAATTATCCGTTGCAGAGCCAGAAAACCTTGCCGATAAAATTCGCCATGCGGGTGCAATTTTTATGGGGCGCTATACAGCAGAAGCTCTGGGGGATTATTGCGCCGGACCTAATCATGTATTACCCACATCTGGTACAGCCCGATTTTCATCACCTTTAGGGGTTTATGATTTTCAGAAACGAACCAGTATCATTCATTGCACACGCTCAGGGGCTAACCAGTTAGCAAAAACGGCTTCAATATTGGCTAGAGGCGAAAGCCTGACAGCACACGCCCAATCTGCCGAATTTAGAATGGATTCAAATTAGTCTAACCAAAGAGCATAGACTTTAATTCCAGATAAATCATTCATCACTAAAATGAGATACTATAGAATCTGAAACCTATGCTTTTCTGAGCAGATATAACACACTCAGATATTTTATGAGAACGGCTGGCCCGGATGATCCATGAAAAAAATGGCTCTTCTGGATAATCTGAGACAAAGACATTCTCTGAGATAACACAGAATGAGTTGTCTTTAATTTTAGCTGTCGAACAAACCGACGTTTATGCACAATATCCCTTTTTCAAATCTGTTTCGTCCTGAAATCCTGCAAATGAAAGCATATCAGGTTGCTGATTCCAGTAACTTAATCAAGCTGGATGCTATGGAAAACCCCTATAACTGGCCTGAGAATCTACAACAACAATGGTTGGAAGCGCTCAAAAACTGTCCACTCAATCGTTATCCTGATCCTCAGGCAAACAAACTGTCCCATTTAATTAAGCAGCAAAATCAGATTGGCTCTGATATTGAAATATTGCTGGGCAACGGCTCTGATGAAATTATTCAACTGTTGTTAATGGCTTTAAATGACAATGCAAGTATCCTGGCGCCACATCCCGGCTTTGTCATGTACCATCAAATTGCTTTGAGTCTGGGTTTACGCTATATCAATCAGCCTTTACTAACAGAAAATTTTGATCTTGATTTAACCGGCATGCTGGAAAGCATAGAAAAATATGACCCGGCCATTATTTTCATTGCCTACCCAAATAATCCGACAGGCAATCTATTTAATGACGATGACATTAAAATGCTGTTAAAGAACAGTAATGGGCTGATCGTCGTCGATGAAGCCTACGCGCCATTTGCCAATGCCAGTTTTATTCATGAATTGGACAATTTCCCGAATTTGCTGATCATGCGAACAGTTTCAAAATTAGGCTTGGCCGGTTTACGCCTGGGTTATCTGTTGGCAAATCCATTTCTGATAGAACAGTTTGATAAAATACGCTTACCCTATAACATAAATTGCCTGACCCAGGCGACAGCAGAATTTGCTTTGACTCATCAAGCATTGTTTGACCATCAAAGTCAGCAAATTTGTAAAGACAGAGAAATCATGATGCAGAATCTGCGCGCTATCAAAGGTTTAATGCCCTATCCGAGTGCTGCTAACTTTATATTATTTAAATCCTTGGTAAAGCCAGCAGAAGAAATTTTTAAAGCATTGCTCGATGATGGCATTTTAATCAAAAACATGTCTAAACAGGGAGGAATACTTCATAACTGCCTGAGAGTCACTATTGGCAAGGAAGATGAAAATATGGCTTTTATTGATTCACTTAAAAAAATAATGTCTATTTAGAGTCCAAACTCAGATGACTCTTGAGGGCTTTGGAACGCCTTTTGAGCGACAAATGGATAAAAACAACCGCTGGGTTAAACTTGGCAAATGCATTCGGTGGAATGATTTTTCGGAGGCCTATTATCAACGTTTTTCAACCCAAATCGGTCGTCCAGTCAAATCTGTTCGCCTGGTGACCGGTGCAGTCATCATCAAGCACAAATGATGTTTGAGTGATGAAGAAACGCTACACCTGATCCAGGAAAACCCTTATCTCCAATTCTTCTGTGATTTGACTGAGTTTCAGACTGAACAGCCTTTTTCGCCTTCCTTATTTGTTGAGATACGGGGCCGCATGGGGGAAGGGACATTCGAACGGTTTCAGCAAGCCATTATTCATCAAATGGAGGGGAAATCGAAGGATGATGGGCCTCAACCGCCTGCCGATAAACCTGAAAATACAGCGATCAACAAGCCTGAGACTGAAAACAACTGATTTACCGATGAAACGGCTAGAGGTGACAGCCGGTCTCATCAAGGCCGTCTAATCCTGGATGCCACCGTTGCCGAACAGACGATACGCTTTCCTACCGACTTGAGTCTGCTCAATGAAAGCCGAGAAATCAGCGAACATTTGATTGATTTATTGTATGAAGCAACAGGGAATGGTGTGAAGCCCAGAACATATCGCAGAGTGGCACGAAAAGCCTACTTTGCCATCGCCAAGCAACGTCGTCCGGGGAAAAAGCTGAGGTGCGGCATCAAACAGCAATTGCACTACCTGCAACGCAATCTGGGACATATCGACACACGACTTGACAGCCTGCCAGAGCCTGAAATTCCTCTCAGCCCCAGGCGGCTCAAACAATACTGGCTGATACAACCTGTATACGCTCAACTGCTTGAGATGTACACCGACAAAACTCAACGTTGTGAAGAGCGTATTGTCAGCATTCATCAACCTCATGTTCACCCCATCATCCGAGGCAAGCTAAAAAGGATGACCTGAAGTAAAGTTGGGACGAGTAAGGAATTTCCCTTGTATAAGAATATTGATCCACTCACCGTCTAAAGGCAAGGCCTCACCAACAGCTTGAATTTACAGTTTGAATTGAGTATCAGGTGCAACAGAACTTTCCGTAACGTGTACGGCAATACTGTGCAATTGAGATTTCATTATTATTCTTATTAGCTTGAAAACATAACTATGATATTAAGATGACTATGAATTGTATCTGAATCAAAACATCAAAATATCTGATGAATATGTCATATGAGCATACTGAATTAAAAATTGAATTCAAACATCAACTTTAGAATCAACATTGAGCTGCGTAACTAATGCACGTGTCAGTTCTTCCTCTGAATACGGTTTAGTCAGATAGGAATTAACACCTTTTTTTCAGCCAGCGATTTATGTTTGTTAGTTGATCGTGAAGTGATCATGACTACAGGCAAGTTAACCGTGGTTTGATTGTTTCTAATAAATTCAGTCAATTCTATGCCATTAACTCTAGGCATCTCCAGGTCTGTCACAACCAGATCAGGTGACGATTTATAAAGCATATCAATAGCCTCCTGACCATCACGTGCTGAAAGCACATTGAAACCCATATCGCTCACAAATTGTTCCAAAGACCTTCTTGCACTCAGTGAATCATCTACAACTAAAACGGACGGCAAATCATTTTGTTTAGGTTGATTTTCAACTGTTGTTAATTCGAGATTTGACCAGCGTCCTGGTTGTTCCAATAGTTCCTGTAAATCCAGTACGCTGGCGATACTGCCATCTTCAAGAATACTGGCACCAATAATTCCTTGGAGTTTAGGCATAAATTCTCCGAGACTTTTAACAACAAGTTCTTTCACCCCAATGATTTCTTCAACCAAGACTGCAAATTTTTCATGACTTTGTTTGACAATGATGACGGTTTTTCTGGCATGAGGTATATTCAGATCAGGCTGTAATCCCGTTATTACTGATTCTATCGCTTTAACGGGATATTCGTTATCACTCTCCTTAAAAAACCATACATTTTCACGCTCAAACATCTCTCCTTCGTCTGGGTGAATGATACGTTCTATAGAGCGTTCAGCTAATGCCAGTCGGTTTTGACCAATTTTAATCAATAAAGCATGATAATGGGCTAGGCTTTGTGGTAACTCAATCATTAAATGGCATCCCTTGCCATAACATGAGTCCAATTCCATTTTACCGCCTAATGATCGCACCTTTTCCATAACTGCATCCATACCTATTCCCCTGCCCGAGACCTGAGTAACCTTGTGACTGGTAGAAAAATTAGGTTGAAAGACTAATTCCTTTAATTCATTTTCAGAAACCAAGCTATCTTCTGTTATCAAACCTTGTTTTAAGGCTTTTTGTCGAATAGCTTCATAATTCAAGCCTTGTCCATCATCAATACATTCGATAAAAATTAAATTACCACTCCGTTTGAATATCAATCGGATTGAACCGGTTTCCGGCTTACCTGAATTTTCCCTGTCAGTTGCCTGCTCAATTCCATGACTGATTGCGTTCCTGAGCAAATGCATAATGGGTTCAACAATCTGAGAAAGAATATCTCTATCCATAAGCGTTTCCTGGCCTTCGATATCCAGCATCACTTTTTTCCCAGTCATTCTGCCTGCCTGACGCACACAGCGCTGAAACCGTGGTAGCATAGATTGCACAGAAACCATTCTCAAAAAGAGTATATCCCTTTGAGAAGCATCATTTAATTGAGACTGCTCAACCAGCAAATTATCAATTTCATTAAGCTCTTGCTTAAAGTTCGTTCCCAATTGTTTCATATCTGTCGCTGCTTCATGAATTTTATGAGTACAGGAATGAAGTTCATTATATTGCTCCATTTCCAGACTATCAAAATCTGAGTAATTATCTAAACGGCTTTTTTCTTTATACAATTCAAGATTTTTTATATCCACGATTTCTTCAAGTTCCAGTCCCAATTCATAAATCAGATCAAATTGATGTTGCATCAAACGGTTTTTATCCATCGCCTGCTTTAGTTGTTGATTCAAACGGCCATTGGCTATCATCATTTCATTTGAAAACTGCAACAATTTATCCAATACTGATACAGGGACTCTGACCAACGGCTCTGTTTCTTCTTTATGCGGTTCAGACTGATGATCATCCTGATCAAGCAAAGGTTCTATTGCTTCATCTTGCTGTGTAACATGCGCAACATTATTGTCCTGATCAAATTTATAAGACTCTATGCCTTCATTATCAATTGTTACTACCAGATCTAAAACTTCCTGTAATACCTGAAGGCTATCAACAGGAGCAGAGCCCTGTTGACTCAATGCATCACTCATTTCTTCAAGACAATCTACAGCTCTAACCAAAGTCTTTAATACAATTGGGCCGGGTAATAACGAAGCCGTTGAGAACTCAATCAATATATCCTCAAGATAATGCGAGATATTAGCAATGCCCTTAATTCCAACGGTATTTCCCCCGCCTTTAAGTGTATGTGCCGCTCTTTGCGCATCCATAAGATCTTCTATCTGACCGCCATGCATTAAATTCTCTATAGCTTGAGATAACTGCATGGTAAGCTCTGGCATTTCCTGCAGCAAACTTTCCAGCAAATCCGGATATACATCATCGGGGAATTGAATAGACACATCTTCTTCGCTTGCATTGGCAAGGCGCTGATGATCATCAAGGTCTTCATTCTGGACTACCGTCTGTTGAAACTGATCATTTAATTCAACAGCCTTAGCTTCCTCAATAGGATTAAGCCAGTCTTGGGAGCAATGTAACAACACCAGTTTCTGGCTATAGTCTGATTCTTCTGGGTGCAGTAAATAGCCTTCAGTTAGATTGTACCAGTCAGACAATAATTCTATTTGATCTGACCAGCCTTCCACAGCCGATTTTTTCATGGATTCCAGATTATCGACGATCAAAGCTGAACTGAGCTTCAAACCGTTATAACCGGCTATTTCAGAGACATTGGAAAGTTTTGAAACAGCCGTTTGAAAATCATCGATCAAATCGGCGTTCACTGAAAGCACACGATTGTTATTTTCCAATGAATCTAAAATTTGCAAAAAAGCTTCACCACACATTTGATGATTCAACTGCAACAGATATGCAACCTCATCCTCCGGTGAGTCATCAATGGGTAACTCTTCAATATCAAGCGGCGTTTCTTCTGAAATTGATTGATTTGCTGAATCACATTCAATCATGATCAGTTGAGCCAAATCAGTTTTCTCATCATCTAAAAACAATGGTTCAATCTGCAGATTGGCTATGGATTCAAATAAAAAATAAACTGACTGCTCCAGCTGCTCACCGGTAAAACAGGCTAATAAAGACAGCCTGAGCGCATCGTTGTCAACTGAACTACAGCAAAGTTCACTGACCTGCACCTGCTCACTTAATGCGACAAGTATATCCTGCAAGGCTTGTAAATGCCTAAATTCAGCCAATTCAATCAAGTCATGCAAATACAGCAATAAAAAGTCCTGGTCTAACTGAATTAGATCTGCCTTATCAAGTGCAGTCTGTCCTTGCGATTCAGGTGATGAAGTCAAACCCTGCTCTAGCATCTGTCTTATCTGTCCCAGATCCAGTTCAAAACTAAACCGCTTGGCAATAAAGGACTCTAAACCATAAATTAAATCATTTACCAGTTCAGCATCTGCTGAACCCTGCGACAGCACAACAAAAATATCCAGTAATTCATCAAGAATCCCTGTACAAATGTTAAGTTCTTCGTTTTGTCCAGAACGATGCAAGACATGACTCAACTGATTTAACTCTAGAATAAAATACAGATACTGTAAATTTGAATCCCATTCAGATGCCTGTTTCTGTTTCATATGAAACAATCTAATGAGCCCTTGATTTCCAATCAGTTCAAGCAACTGCTGGACAGAATGATGACTGTCTTTTGAGTGATTTTGCATGGCTCAGCTATACCCAATTATGAATTATTATATGGTTTTTCTTTCACTTGAATTTTCTTCAACTTTGAACTCATTGATCGCATTAAGCAACTCTGCCGCTGATTGCACCAATTGCTCGGTATGCCGCGTCTGAGTGATCATCTGTTCGAAAGTCTGAGCATTGGTTTTTTGTATTTCGCCTGCCTGTTTCTGCAGAGACCAGGCAACTTCTGCCTGGTTTTCTGACCGATTCGCAATTTGTTGAACCAGTTTTACCAGACCATGCGATTTATCCCGTGTTGCATCCATTAATTCCGAACCTTTTTCTGCCAACTGACTCCCTTCTACGACCTGACCAATCGCTTTATTCATGGCAGCCACTGTGTTTGCAGTATCAGCCTGAATATTTTTTACCTGTTGACTGATTTCCATAGTCGCTTCACGGGCATTTTCTGCTAGACGCTGAACTTCATTCGCAACCACAGCAAAACCTCTACCGGCTTCGCCTGCTGAAGCGGCCTGCATACTGGCATTCAAAGCTAATACATGCGTTTTTTCAGCAATACCATTAATCAAATCAACAATCCCGCCGATTTCCTGAGAACGTTCACCAAGACGTTTAATTCTTTTTTCCGTTTCTCGTATATTTTCCCTGATGTTATTAATCCCTTTCACTGATTCAGAAACCGATTCCTGCGCAGTATCAGTAATTTTAATGGTTTCATCTGCCACTTCATTACATTGCCTAGCCAATTCAACAATATTATTTAATTCTTCAGATGCCAGAGATAAATCCTTAACCGCTAAATTCACAACGGCCAATTCTTCTTCGGAAACCTGTTTCACCGTATCAGATTGCATCTTTACTGCATTGGCTGCATTTTCTACCTGTAATGCTGTACCACGTACCTGGGATATCACATTGCCTGTTCTATCTGTTACCATATTCAAACTATCCGCTAAAGGCCCTGTTACATCTTCTGCAACTTCCATTCTAACGGTCAAATCACCTTGACTCAGTTGGGCTGCGACTAACAACATATTAATCACTGAATCATTGAGCGCTTCATTATCTTTATTAATTTTCTCCAGCACCTGCTCTCTTTCATCTAAAAGGCTATCAAATGCAGTGGCTAATTCACCAATTTCATCATCCGATGTTAACTTCACCCTGGCATTAGAATCTCCCTTAGCAAAACGATCTATAGTCTGTTTAAAATGACTGATCGGTGAGACGATGCTGTTAACAAATAACAGGCTGGCCAGCAATGCGGTTAATAAAATCATCAATCCGACGAGCATCGCTGTTTGCAGAATTGAATCAGTCATGGAATTGACTGCAGCAAAAGCTTCTGATTCGTCAATTTCGGCCAGTAACACCCAGTTTACGCCGGCAATTTCTAGTGGTTTATAAGCTGATAAAACCTGCATATTTCGATAATCTGGAAAGATATTAAACCCTGTCTCTCCAGCAAGGCCGGCATTCACACCCGGTGAATTAACCATTTGAATACCAATAGTGGTGCCCTTTCTAGCTATTTCTTCCAAAACAGTATCTGAAAACCCTGCCTTTCTCAGTGCTTTAAAATAGGCATCTTTATTCTCGATCAAAAAGCGGCTGTCATTTCGCATGGTTTTATCATCCGCTACAATATAGGTCTCACCCGAATCACCCAGTCCGTATTCTGACCACTGATTATTAAATGTCATTAACTGGTTAATTTTATCTACAGGAATTTGAATAATAAAAACACCTTTTATTTTTCCTTCGACAAAAATGGCTGAAGAAACAAATGAAGCAAAATCATTGTAACTGGGATAATAGGGTTTCAAATCTGTGGTAAATGTTTCACCGGGCTTGCTTGATTTCAAGGCTTTCCTGAATGCTTCGCCAATGGCAGAATTCGCATAAGGCCCTGTCTTCAGAGACGTGGCAAAATCCAATTCTTTAAATACTGAATAAACCAAATTCCCGCTTTCAGCATCGACTAAAAATAAATCATAAAAACCGTGACGATTCAGATAATCAGTAAATTGCGGATGATATTTGGAATGAACAAACGAAAAATCACTATTTATGCCCTCTGGTAAATTTAATTCCTGTTTAGACCCCAAAGGAAAAGGGTTTGCAGCAACATAATAATGCTGTAGTGCTTTTGCATTATCATCCATCCTATCCAGTATGCTGTTTGAATTGAGCAGACCATCGGCTGAATTTCTTTCTAAATAACGACTTGAAAATTTTTCGTCATAAAATTTTTTAACACTTAAATCAAATTCTTCTTGCTGACCCTGTACTTGTTTGACAAAACCGGGAAAAACATCGATAAATTCATTTAATGCCTGGGTGAATAACCCCTGCATGCTGGCCTGCTGCCCTACTTCAAGTGTAATTTGATCAAAATAATCCTGAATTCTATCGTGCTGAATATCTCGCTGAACAATTAAACGCTTTGTTGCCTCTTCCTTCAATGAATCAGTCGCTAAATCACTCGTTACTGTTACCCCTGCCAGAGTGCTTAGAACCAGTGTGGCGATTGTTAAGGCTGCCGAACCAAGAAGCATTTTAGGCTTCATTTTCATTATTTTTGCTCCTGAATATTAAAGAGGTGTTTTTAAAGATTGATGTGTATCGCTTTATCAGTAATGAATTGTTCAAAATCAAATTCGAACCATAGACGAGACTCAAATTGATAGCATCCACCAATATATTCCCTCCAGTTTTCAGGAACATCAAAATGAGAAGATTGAATTGCATGTTTTAAGTCAAATGAAGAAGCATACTCAAAGGGAAAAGCAAGCAAATCATTATTTATTTTCAAAACGACTACAGAATTTTGTATAACATTAGAATTAATTTCCAGTAGTACATTTAAATCGATCACACTGGCAATTTCACCGCGCAGACTCAACAACCCCAAATACCAGTCAATTGTATTTGGAACGGGGAAAACATCCGGGTGTAAAATCACTTCTGAAGTTGATTTCTCAGGTAATAAAAAACCAATATCAGCTATTCTGAATCCATAACGCAGGTTTAAATCAACCGTCTGTGCAGGGTTAAATAGCAGTGAATCAAAATCAATGGTGGTTACTCCAGCCCTTCCTTGAGCAACTTCATTTTTTTTTATATTTGTCATAATGTTGTTCTATTGAAAATCATCCAATCCAGCCCGAATATTTTCATCAAATCGACTGGTTTTGTTAATCTTAAATTCAAAATGTTATCAGGGTATTATCTGCTTTTAGAAGAAAACAGTTTGTACCCGAATGATTTTCAGTATTAGCAGGAGGCAACCTGTTCCAGAATTTGCTGTTCTTCATACGGTTTTTGTATCAAAGCTTTGCCACCTTGCATTTGAGCCCACATCCTATCGGCTTTCTGGCCTTTACTCGATACAAATACAACTGGAAAATCTTTTGTATCCGGGTCATTGGTTAATTCACGACAAGCAGCGTAACCATCCATATCCGGCATCACTATATCCATAAAAATCAGATCCGGTTTATGAATTTTTGCCTGTTTCACGGCTTCCAGGCCATTTTCAGCTTTCACTACCTGATGCCCGGCATTAATCAGAATTCTACTCAAATTAGCAATTTCAGTTGTGGAATCATCACATATCAATATCGTTTTCATTCAATCCCTCTAGCCCAGATATGTCATCAGGGCGGTTAGTCATTTAAAATATAATTTATTCGAATACTTATCTGTTAGTTTTCTCAAAAAACAGGTTGCATTAAAATGGAAATTAACAATCTGGCATCAGACATACAATAGACTTGCTCAAAACATAAGCAAAGTCCCTGCTTTTCTTTAATCGGTTATTTAAATCTATCAAGAAAAACTCGCTCTGTTACTTTGTCATCAATTAATTGATCAAATTAATCAGAAAAACTCACATAGCAAAGTATTTGATTTTGTTAAATGGACAAATCATATTATCCCATTCGATGTTGTTCCTAGCTATATATGCTTCATGCAAAGCACTTATTATATAAATTAATATGAATTACACGGCTCTATAAAAACCACAGGTTATAAGTTGTTTCCGTTTTGTTTCTCAAGGCGATTGAC
>SPJK01003130.1_pt1 | contig 17276 bp, 16 predicted proteins | sample 3741771 | NCBI WGS metagenome assembly SPJK01 (sample SAMN10925997, study PRJNA522277) | cold seep metagenome | isolation source: Elba SIP-enriched marine methane seep metagenome, extraction at timepoint T2 | place: Italy: coast of Elba, Mediterranean Sea
CTTCATCCCGGTCCCGTTTGAGATCGCCAAGGTCATGGCGTTCTTCATGCAGCTACTGCCAGTGCCGCCACTGACGGTGGATCAGGTCCGGCTGTTGCAGAACGATAATATCTGCGACGGCACCCTGCCTGGCCTCACAGAGCTCGGCATCGAACCGACGGCGGCGGAAGCCATTATCCCGAGCTATCTCGATATCTACCGCAAAGGCGGCCGCTTCTCCCAACCCAGCCGGGCATAGTCTATCTTTCTCTCACAGGAGAGGATAATCCATTCTAGGTGCTTATCGGGCCGCCCCGGATGATGTGGTGGAAACGAAGCAGGATCAAAAACCGCGTCCTCCGTATTTGGCCTGACGAGAGGTGTTGGCGATAACTGACGTTGAAGCCATTAGAACTGCCATGACACCGATTGCGAATGAGCATTCTGCTTTGTTGACAGAAATTGAAGGGCTCGAAGAGGAATTCAGAGTCTGTGAGACAAAGTCAATAAATGGAACGCCGTAACGTCATTGGAGATGCATAGGTCAGTTGCATGACAATCGCTGATATGTAGCAGCATCCTCTTCGGCAGTTTGACGTGCGATGATGTCTCGAAGGTCGCCGTGGTTTGCAATTGAGTGCCGGAGCAGTTCGTCTGCACCGGCCACCTTGCCCCGCTTAGCTACATCCAGATAGACCTGTGCCTCCGCGTGTTTTCCTTCAGATTCGCGGGTTTTCGCAACGAGCATTGCTGCCTCTGGATGTCCATAATAGGCTGCACCAACGTGGAAGTCGAACCACATCTCGCCAACAAAACCATAGATTGAAAAACTAGGAGCGTGCCGGCCAAGCGCATAATCAACGTCGGGTCTTGGTCCTGGTGGCGGTGGACGATACCGCGCAGCCCAAAGAAGCATCTCACCGAACTCTTTGTCGACATACGTACCGGGAGTGCCTTCGAGATGGCGGAGAGCTCTGTGCAGTTTTCCGCATGCGTTTGGGCTATCGATCACCTCAATTGCCTGGTCCCGTGCTTCAAGCACCTCCAAAAACAGATCTACGAGACGTCTTAAATCGCTCTCCCCTCCATGAGGCGCTCGTTCACCAAGACGCGCCTGCAACACGTCAAGTGAGCGGGGTATAGAGCCAGTCGGTTCGGTTTGGGCAAAGACCCCAGGGCCACCAGTATAGAAAATATAAGATGCCGCCTTAACGATCAGAAACCGATAGCGTTCTTCGTTTGGCTCAGAGCCGCTTGGACCATATTTTAGATCTGCTATTACAGCGTCTTTTACGTCGCAGTCCGTAATCGGGGAACGTTCCGCAAGATCTAAAGCTAATGCCTGATCCGTCTTTTCTGCGCCAAATATACCATAGCCAACACCGAGCATCGTATTACAAACATCAACACCGCGATCCCCTCCGGTTTCAAGAAACTCGCTGCCAAGTTCCCAAAGCTCTTTTGGGCTCAAATCCGCCAAATTCGTATTTTCAGTCGCTAGAGTATCAAACGACGCAAATGTCGGCCCCTCCGCGAGAGACAGACACAAACCGGCCAGTAGGAATATTATGAGCTGATATTTCCGCATACAAAAACATAAATAGGGGCAAAAAATTAAACAATCTTTGATTAATAGAACTTACAACGAAAACCGACCCGAGCGACCAAAGCACGCTTTCTCGTAATAGGGCGTTGCGTCGTGGCGGAGGGTGTCGAGGAATTCGGCAGTTATTGGCATTCCGCTGGCCTGTGCAGCGTCCTGCAGTTCATGGGCAACATCCATATCCGGTGAGAAAGACGCGATTGCGAAATAGCGGCGCGCTTCGCTGTGGTTGCCATAGAACGCTTCGATCTCTCCAAGCCGTTTCGCCGCAAAAGGGTTTCCCCAATGGGCCAGCGCCTTGAACATCTCGTATGATTGAAGCGGATCCGGATCCCAGGACGATTTATAGTCGTTCAAGGGGTCGTCCATAATCTCAAAACTTGGGAAAAGTAACGTATGGAAATACTGTTCGTCCGACGGGGATCGTGAATAGAAATCCCACTTGGACTGAAAGCGGGCCCAGTCCACAAAAAATTCACCAAGTTGCCTATCGCGTGGAAGGCCGGCATCCCCATACCAATAATCCAACCCGCGCGCGAGGACATCACAGACAGGCGCCTCCTCAACAAGCGTCACAACGCGAGCGCGCATTTCGCTAGCACGGCGGAGATACCCCATCAATCGGGGTGGCATACCGCCAATTCGAGCCCTGACATCAGGCAGATTCTTCGCGAAATCTATTCTGTCTTTGGCTCGATAGCCCCAATCCTGTTTATAGAACAAGTAAACAGCCGCCTTGAAGATCGCGTGGTCAACACGGTCCACGGGGGGCTTATGGCCATCCCGCAAGGTCCGCATGTCCAGGGCAATCAGACCCGATATCCAACAGTACCGTATCGGTAACTCTGCGGAGAGCTTTAAGGCCAGATCGATATCTTGGTTCTGCTCATTGACCTCGCCATAGGCTATTTCGCGAAGATAGGCACAAGCGACCGCATTCACGCGCGACGACACGTCATCCAGCACTGCCAAAGCCCGGTCATACAAATCCGCAGGATTGCCCGCTGAGAAAACCGCCCGTAGTTCCGGTCCTGACGTCACGCCGTCGCGCAACAACAAATCCGATGTCTTGCTTAGCGATATGCCAGAGCTTTTCTCCGCCACCGCGTTGGCATCCGACACGCCGAAGAAAAGCACCGGAATCAAACCAGCCACAAGAGCTACGATTAATTTACAGTGTCTCATGCCGGTGATGCTACCGCAGATGATAACAATGACAACCGAAAATGCAGATCTAGGCTGCCTGATCTTCTACCTTGAAGAGGATGTCTACGGCCGTGCTGCTGGCGGGGTCGGCGAGGCGGTGGACGGGGAGACCGGTCGAGGCTGGGCCGGGAGATATACCGGCGTAGCGGCGGTTGCGGATGGCCATGTTGCTATGCAGGTCTTCCGCTGTGGGATTGCCGATATAGTGGGTGGTTTGCTTCACCGCGTCGGTAAAACTGCCACCCTGTTGGGTCAGCACGGCTTCAAATCGAGTCATGATCGATTCAGTCTGATCGAGCAGCCCCGCCGGCCCTGAGGAGAGCGCCCGGCCCGCGAACCACAACCATCCACCCGGTGCCCGGCGAAGATGCACAGAGACACCATCAAATGCCTCCTGACAGGCATAGATGGGGCCGGCGTAACTCTGGGTAACGGAGCCATAAAGCCGGGTCCCCGGAATCCCGACGACACCGCCCGGGTCCGGCGCAAGACCCAGCGCGCCGAGGGTTTCCGATATCCGGTCTATCTCTGATGCCGGGGCGAACCAATGGGCGGCCAACACCCGGTCCGCACTACAGGCCGTATGCGTCATCCACTGGGTCAAGGCTGTCCGCAGGTCCCCTGCAGCGAGATCGAAGTCAAAACCTCTGTTGCGGAGATCCGGGCTGCCGAGCCGACTGGCGTAGAGATCGACCTCAAGCCGCATGCCCTCGTAATAGAAATAGGGCACGGGGACCGGCACCAGGGCCACAGCCGGCCCAAAGCGGCGGCGGAAACAGGCCAGCATTTCAGCGTGCTCATCCGGTGATGCCGGATCGTGATACAGGACCAGCTTATCGATTGTCGTCTGCGCCGGCTCGCCCGCCCCTGCTATGATGTCACGCAGAGTCTCGGCCACCCGCTCGCTCTGTGCCACCAGGTCACCGGGATTGAGCACTTGGCCCTCGAAATCAAGCGGGCATTGCCCGCATGACCATCCAAATCCCGCCGTTTCGATATAGCACGAATACGGCACTTCAATCCGCATGCCCCAGAACGTACCGAAAGGGATATGGTGACGCATCATCTTCGGGCTCTGATCGGCTCCAGCTTCGATTGGTTACGGCGGCCACGCGGCAATTCGCTCTCATCCTCAAACAGATCGGCGAGCTGTTCCATCATGGTCCCGCCAAGCTGTTCGACATCAACGATGGTAACGGCACGCCGGTAATAGCGTGTTACGTCATGACCAATCCCGATGGCGACAACCTCTATCGGTGATTTCGTTTCAATGTACTCGATCACATCGCGCAGGTGCCGTTCCAGATAGTTGCCCGGATTGACGGAGAGCGTCGAGTCATCGACCGGCGCGCCGTCGGAGATCACCATCATAATGCGGCGTTCCTCCGGCCGGGACAGCAGGCGTTGATGCGCCCACATCAGCGCTTCGCCATCGATATTCTCTTTCAACAACCCTTCGCGCAGCATCAGGCCGAGATTTTTCCGGGCCCGGCGATAGGGCAGGTCCGCAGGCTTATAGAGGATATGGCGCAGATCGTTCAGGCGTCCCGGATTGGCCGGCTTCCCATCAGCGATCCATTGCTCCCGCGACTGACCACCCTTCCAGGCGCGTGTCGTGAAGCCTAGGATTTCAACCTTCACCCCACAACGCTCCAACGTGCGGGCCAGAATATCCGCCGACATCGCCGCGATAGAGATGGGGCGCCCCCGCATCGAGCCGGAATTGTCGATCAGCAGCGAGACAACCGTGTCACGGAATTTGGTATCCTTCTCCTGCTTGAAGGACAGAGGATGCAGCGGGTTCGTGACCACCCGGTCGAGCCGTCCGGTATCCAGCAGACCTTCTTCCAAGTCGAAATCCCAACTGCGCTGTTGCTGTGCCATCAAACGCCGCTGCAATCGGTTCGCGAGCTTCCCGATGATACCCTGAATATGGGTCAGCTGCTGGTCCAGCATCTGCCTCAGCCGGGTGAGTTCTTCCGGATCGCAAAGCTCATCCGCGCCAACGACTTCATCAAAGCTTTCGACATAGGCGGCGTAGAATTTCTCTTTCGGCAGATTGGAAAGGTCGTGTTCCGGACGCCAGCGACGGCCCGCATCGCCCGGTTGGTCGGCGCCAGGGGCTTCCTGCATCTCGCCGTCCATTTCCTCGTCCATATACTCGCCGTCGTCGTCTTCTCCGTCACCGGCAGCTTGTTCGGACATGCCTTCGACCTGGCCGGTCTGCTCGTCGCCGCCCTCTTCCTCGCTTTGTCCACGCGTTTGGTCGTCGCTATCGTCCTGGCTGTCGTCATCCGTATCGTCAGAGGCGTCGTCATGTTCCTCCTGCCCCATGTCGACATCCATCGACCGGATGATATCGCAAGCCGCCTGGGCATAAGCCTCCTGATCTTCCAGCAAAGGGGTCAGCTCAGACAAGGCTGCCTGAAGACGCTCTTCCAGATGCGGGCGCCACAGGTCGACCACGGCTTTCGCCGCACCTGGGGGTTCTTCGCCGGTTATCGCTTCCCGCGCCAGAAGCCGGACCACATCCGGTAACGCCGATTCCGTGCGTTCTTCGATCCGATGAAAACCCAAACGGCGGTAACGCTGATCCAGGGCTTCATGCAGATTGTCCCGCAAGCCGGACATGAACCGCCCACCGACTGCTTCGATCCGGGCATTCTCCAGCGCCTCGAAAAGCATCGGGGCGACCTCACCGCTGGGCTTCAACCGCTGATGCAGTGCCGCATCATGATGCTTCAACCGGACGGCAAGACCATCAGCCTCCCCGCGCACACGCCGCACTTCTTCCGGCGGCAGATTGCGGGCTGTCGGGAATGGCAGACGCGCCCGCTCCCCCGTCATATGGGCCGGTTCCGAGCCATAGACGACCTCGACCTCCGGCTCTCCAGAGACAGCACGGAAACAGGCCGCATTGGCGCGCTTGAAATCCTCTAGCGGTCCTTCACGATCCGCCATGTCGATAGCCTCCGGCCTTAGTGAACCTGGACCCCAAGTCCAGTATTCGGAAGATCTTCACCGAAACAGCGCTGATAGTATTCAGCAATGATCTGGCGTTCCGTTTCGTCACATTTGTTCAGGAACGTAACCCGGAAGGCAAAACCGATATCGCCGCCGAAGATCCGCGCATTCTCCGCCCAGGTCAGAACCGTCCGCGGGCTCATGACGGTAGAGATATCGCCGGCAATGAAGCCTGTGCGGGTCAAATCAGCACATTGCACCATGGCTGAGATCTGATCGCGGCCTTCATCGGTATCGAAGTCGGTTGCCTTGGCGAGCACGATCTTAGTCTCGATATCATGCGGCAGATAGTTCAGCGTCGTGACGATCGACCAGCGGTCCATCTGACCCTGGTTGATCTGCTGCGTCCCGTGATAGAGCCCCGTGGTATCGCCCAAACCGACCGTGTTGGCGGTCGCGAACATCCGGAAGAAGTTATGCGGACGGATGACCTTGGATTGGTCAAGTAAGGTCAGCTTCCCCGCGACTTCCAGAACGCGCTGGATCACGAACATCACATCAGGGCGGCCCGCATCATATTCATCGAAGCAGATCGCAACCGGATGCTGCAACGCCCAGGGCAGGATACCTTCACGGAATTCCGTCACCTGGACCCCATCACGCAGGACAATCGCATCCTTACCGACAAGATCAATCCGGCTGATATGGCTATCCAGGTTCACCCGGATACAGGGCCAGTTGAGGCGCGCTGCGACCTGTTCAACATGGGTCGATTTACCCGTCCCGTGATAGCCTTGGATCATGACCCGGCGGTTATGCGCAAAACCAGCAAGGATCGCCATGGTCGTGTCGTGATCGAATACATAGGTCTCGTCCAGTTCCGGTACATGTTCCGTACGGGCGGAATAGGCCGGGACCATCATATCGCTATCCAGGCCGAAGGTCTGGCGCACCGACAGCTCCATATCGGGTTCATTCAGGCCTTCGAGCGAGGGCATCGCCGTCGCGGCGTCAAGGGTGCTCATCTTGGAATTCCTACTCACTAGCTAACTGCCGCCGAAAGTATGATAACCGTCGGGGCCAGAGGGGGCGCGCGGTGACAGAAAAAACATTGTCCGGCACAGCCCCAAGTCAAGCGGGGCAAGCCGGACGAAACTGATACGGGCTTTGCTACCGGTTAGAACCGGCCAGCACCTCCCGCAATACGGCATAGGCATGATTAATGGCTTTCAGCCGTTCCTCCGCCATTTCATCCCCGCCATTCAGGTCAGGATGCAACCGCTTTGCAAGTTCCTTATATCGTGCCTTAAGCTCGGTCAAGGTAAGGGGCTCGGTAAGCTCTTTCCCAAAGCCAAGTGTTCGGTAGGCAGCGGCCTCTTCCGGCGTTTGCGCGAAGGGATGTTGACTGTCCGGTCCCGGCTGCGCACGAAAGCCGGAACCTTCCTTCTCCCCATCCAAACCACCGAAATCCGCATCAAATTTCCGGTTCAAATCCTCCGCCATCCGGGTCGCTGCGAGCCGCAATCCCATCGGCCAGGTCGGGCGCCCCCAACAACTGTCATTGCGAATATGCGCTTCGATCTGATCCGCCGTGAACCCTTTGCAATAATCCCAGGCCGCATTGTATTCGCGCGCATGCAGCTTACAGAACCAGTAATAGTCCCGCAGCCTGTCCCGAGATTTGGGCGCACGATGCAGACCAGCCTCCAGACATTCCGGATGATCGCATAAGCGTTCCGGTGCCGGGTTGCGGTTCAGCGCATGCTCTTGTATCGCCTTGTCCATAGGGTTGAGTATGGGACGCGCCCCAACCCGCTGCAAGGGCCGCAGGCTCGATCAAATCAATGCTTGGAGAAAAAGCTTATGTCCGTAGAAGCAGAAATGCGCCGCAAGCTCGAAGAGGCTTTTCAGCCGCAACTTCTGGAGATCGAGAATGACAGCCACCGCCATGCCGGTCATGCCGGAAGCCCCGGTACCGGCGACAGTCATTTCAATGTCGCGATGATCTCCGCCTCCTTCGAAGGCCAGAACCGCGTCGCCCGGCAACGCGCGGTCTATGCCTGTCTGGCAGATGAGCTTAAAGGCCCAGTCCACGCCCTAGCGCTCAAGCTGAAAGCACCAGGGGAGTAGCTCTTAACTGCCCGAAAGCCCGTTAAACCGACCGGCAGTTCCTGAGCCAGTCTCCGTGTTTGTTGCATTCGACGTTTCGTGAATCGTTACTTCGTGCGCAAGCTCGCCTGCAATATTGCCATTCGCATTCTGCAGTGTCCCTTTGAAAGCGCCTGTGCAACCGCCAGCCCCAAAGGTACTGCAGTTAAAGGTAATGTTCGATTGAGAATCGAACACAGCTAACCCGTCGACGCCCGAATCGAAGGAGTTAGAAAGCAGTGAGAAACTACCTGTGCCAAATGTCGTGCTGTTGATCGATACGGACGAACTCCCTCCCCCGATCGTGCGTGACGCAAAATTCAGATCCAGCTGCACATCATAACTCCCCCCACCTGGGAGAGCGACCGTGCTTTGGAAAAAGTGAAACGAGCCCGTTTGAGTATCGAGTTGAGAAATTGTGTTTGTGACACCAGCAATTAGAGACTCTACCCCTGGGTCTTCTTCTTCTTCTTCCTCAATCTCTTGCGTTCTGGCCACGATTTCGCCAACTTCAACAGCATTCTGAAAAGATACTGCAACTTGCTGCCCGGATAAAACTTCGGCCTGCTCCAATAACTGCGGATCATCGCTGCCGCCGCCGTCACCTGACTGAGTGCCCTCGCCGTCAGCATCGGCGCTCCCTTCAACGCCGGTCCCTGCACCCTCATCTGCATTCGACTGGGACTCTCCACCCTCATTGCTTTCGCTATCGCCCTCCTCGGAGAGCTCAGAGGTGATCTGTTGCACCCGCGCTGGCGGCAGAAGCTTCGGCGGCGTCGGCGGCGCGCCGGGCACCAGGGTCGTCGCATAGCCGGGACGGCCAATAGTGACAGAGCCCAGATCGTTCGTAACATTGATTCGACCGACGGTTTCGCCGGCATTGTTCACAGCGCCGGGACCAAGCAGCACAACCTCTGTCGCGTCCGGTGTCACAACACCGCCGACAATGGTCCCGCGAATCCCAATGGTTCCAACCGGCAGCTTGACCGTCATGTCATCCGGCTTCCGCTTGGCGATCTTGCCGGTAATGAATCGAAAAACCCCCTTGGTGACAGAGGCAACAATTTTCCCTGCATCCGTCGCCGGATCATAGACAAACTCATCAATGGTAAGCTCGCTATCCGGCCCGATGGTAAAGACGGTTTCATCCATCAACAGGATCTGCATCCCGCTGCGCTTACCCGACGCGATCTCATCTTCCAGAAAAATCGGCTCACCACTGGCAACCCGCCGCCCGACAACATTCTGCCCACGCGACAATTGCACCTGCCCGCGCACGACAGCGGACACCCCGACCTGAGTATCGGTATCAACCCCGGATTGGCTCTGCGCGGCAGCCGGGTCGCCCCTTCCGAGGAGGCAAACGGTCAGCGCGACAGCCAAAGATAACGTTTTCCACATAGTCACCACTGGCGCTCCCAATGCTACGCCTATTGTTGTTGCGGCGGACATTAGCAGAAAGGATCGACATGCAAAGCCTTCAGCCTGGGTGATTTGCATAAAAGTCAAGTTTTTTCACCGGGCTTGCCATGCCTTCAGCACTCTCCCAAACTATCGACTGAATTTGTTAGGATTAGGGACCAAACATGTCTGATATGATCGGAAAATGCGCATTGATTACGGGGGGCTCCCGCGGGATCGGTGCCGCGGCGGCGCGTCTATTGGCGGCGGCCGGGTGTAACATCGCGTTTTCCTATGTTTCCGATACCGCAGCCGCCACCGCGCTGACCAGTGATTTGGAAGCGATGGGTGTAAAAGCACGCGCCGTGAAGGCTGATATGGGCACGGAAGACGGCATGCTCGCCTTTTTCCAGTCCGTGGACCAGGCTTTCGGTGCGCCTGACTATGTTATCAACAATGCTGGCATTACCGGCGCCATTACCAAAGTCGCGGAACTCGACACTGCAGAACTGCGTCGCGTGGTAGACGTCAATGTCTTTGGGGCCATGCTCTGTTGCCGTGAAGCCGTAAAGCGCCTGTCGACAGCCCATGGCGGGCGCGGCGGCGCCATCGTCAATCTATCTTCCGCTGCCGTGCGTTTGGGTTCCCCCAATGAATTTGTTCACTACGCCATGTCTAAGGGCGCCATCGACAGCCTGACACTCGGCCTCGCCCGTGAAGTTGCCCAGGAAGGCATCCGGGTCAACGCGGTCGCGCCCGGCCTGATCGAAACGGACATCCATGCCTCCGCCGGGGCGCCGGATCGGTTGGAACGCCTGGGCCCCGGAGTCCCGATTGGCCGCGCTGGGACAGCAGAGGAAACCGCTGAGGCGATTCGCTGGTTATTGAGCGATGCGGCCTCCTACGTCACCGGTGCCATCTTGCCGGTGACCGGCGGACGCTAAGGGAAGGCCACAGTACAAATGGACGGCCCGCTTTCCAGCTACCGCGCGCTTTTGCATGACGGGACTTTGAAGCCCGATCCGATACAGGCGCTCGCCGCAGAGAAACTGCAAAGCCTGCATCATGCCTTGAACGGCTACGTGCCCGCACTTGGAGAGAACGGCGGCTGGAAGGCGCGCCTCGGTCTCTCCCGCCGCAAAATCGACCCGCCCCAAGGCCTCTACATGCATGGCGGAGTTGGGCGCGGAAAGTCCATGCTGATGGATCTATTCTTCGAAACAGCACCGGTCGAAAAGAAGCGTCGGGTTCATTTCCACGAATTCATGATCGAGGTGCATGAGGCCATCCATGAATGGCGTCAGGCGCAAAAAGATCGCGAAACCAAGGAAGTCGATCCCCTGCCGAAACACGCGGCGAAGGTCGCGGAGGGCGCCTGGCTTCTCTGCTTCGATGAGTTTCATGTCACAGACATTGCCGACGCCATGATCCTGGGCCGATTGTTCACCGCCTTGTTCGATCTGGGTGTCGTTGTCGTCTCCACCTCGAACTGGCCGCCGCAGGACCTCTATAAACACGGTCTGCAGCGGGAGCAGTTCTTGCCCTTCATCGATCTGGTACAGGAAAAACTCGACATCCTGCATCTGGACTCGCCGACGGATTATCGAATGATCCGTCTGAAGGCCTTAAAGACCTACCACGCGCCGCTGGGGCCAGCCGCGACCCGGGAGATCAGAAAAGCCTTTGACGAGTTGACCGAAGGCGCCCGCGCCGAACCGACCGTGATCGAAGTGAAAGGGCGGGAGGTTCCCATCGACCTCGCCGCGCGTGGTGTCGGGCTTAGCAATTTCGATAGTTTATGTGCCAAGCCGCTCGGCGCCAGGGACTACCTCGCCATCGCCAAGACCTTCCACACGGTGATCCTGGATGGCATCCCGCGCCTCTCTGCCGAGAAGCGCAATGAGGCCAAGCGCTTCATGACCTTGATCGATGCGTTATATGAGCAACATTGCAACCTGATCCTCGCCGCCGACGCCGCCCCGGCCGACCTCTACCGTGAAGGCACGCATGCCTTTGAGTTTGAACGCACGGTGTCCCGGCTGATGGAAATGCAGTCGAAAGAGTATCGCGAACAGAACCATAAGGGCGGAGATGAAAGTTAGGCTCTGTTCGGCGTTGACCACAGGCGCAGACCGTCCTATCTATCGCCTTCGCCCGCTTAGGCAGGCGCCCCTGTGGCGGAATTGGTAGACGCGACGGATTCAAAATCCGTTTTCCTTACGGAAGTGCGAGTTCGAGTCTCGCTGGGGGCACCATCTTACGACAGCGGCTGTCAGGGCCTGTAGCTCAGTTGGTTAGAGCGGACCGCTCATAACGGTTTGGTCGCGGGTTCGAATCCTGCCGGGCCCACCATCCCTCCCACATCCCGTTGATATCTGGGAAAAATAAGCAATTTCAACGCCTTGATCTTCCATATGTGCCGAGTAGGTGGTACAGAATGGGGTATGAAAGACGTGGGAAAGCAGAACTGGCTATGGTGGCGAAAAGAGGCGAATGGGACACGGATGTTTTACATCCGTGCCACCGTTCCGGTCGACCTGGTGGATATCTACGGCAAGAAAGAGATCAGAAGGTCACTCCGCACCAAAGACCGGAAGGAAGCCAATCGCCTCATCAAGGCAGAAGCAGCTCTGCTCGAAGAAGAGTTCGAACGTCACCGTCGAGAGCGGGACAGGACAGAGACAAGTGACGTCACCAAAGCCCAGCTTTGGGTTCTGGTTTTTCAGTGGTTCCGCGACCACGACAACGCCGACGCAGAGGCGTGGCAACGCCTGGACAACGAAGAGGATCGCAAGCAAGCGCGCGAGGTTCTACGGGACGATCTCGGCGGCTTCGGTGATCTCGACGACCCTCGAACCTATGATGAGGTTGCCCAGGACGCAGACGAGTTGCTTCGCCAAAACAGCATCTCCCTGGACCCGTCCAGCGGAATGCACCAGTACCTTGTCCAGGAACTTCACAACGCGACAATTGAACTGTTGCGTAGACGGTTGGCCAGAGTTGACGGAAATTTTGACGCAGCGACGGATACCCGGTTCGACGTTCCGGCTCCGTCTCTCTCGGTTAGTTCGACGGTAACTGCTGGTACGCCTGGCGGCATGACGCTCGCCGAGCTGATGGAGGCCTATAAGAACGACCCCAACAACGAGAGCTGGGAAGACAAGACTGGGCTTGGATACGACTTCACCTTCCGCGTCATGAAAGACGTGATCGGAGAGCAAACCCCAGCAGCGAACTTGAACCGCGACCACTGCCGTTCAGTCCAACGCTTGTTCATCCGCCTGCCATCGAATGCAACGAAACGGTTCCCCGGCATGTCTCCTGTTGAGATAGCCGATCATGCCGAACGCGCGGGGGTGAAGCCAATGGCCCCAGGCACAGTGAACTCCTACATCCACAAAATGTCCTCGTTCCTCGGCTGGGCCAAACTTGAAGAATACATTGCAACCAACCCGGCAAAACGCCTGACGGTTCGGGACGAGGTGCATGACAAGGACAAACGCGACGCCTTCTCCACTGACCAACTCAAGCTGATCTTCAACGCTCCTCTCTACCGGGGTTGCAAGGACGATGAGAAGGGTTACGCTACGCCTGGCAATAATGTGGTGCGTCGCGCCCGGTTCTGGGTGCCACTCATCAGCTTGTTCCATGGCATGCGCCTGAATGAAATATGTCAACTCGCTCTAAATGACATTGAGGTGGTTAATGATGTTGTCTGCATCCGCATCCGAGCCGATGGGGAAGGACAGAAGGCAAAGACACGCGCGGCTCGCCGCATCATCCCCGTGCACTCAGAACTCAAACGTATGGGTTTTCTCAGCTACGTAGAGACGTTGCGGGAACGTGGTGAGAAGCGAGTGTTCCCTGAATTGACGCAGGACAAGCGAGGTTACTATTCAGGTAGTTTCGACAAATGGTTCGCCCGGTTCTTGATCAAGAGCGGAGCCAAGACGGATAGCACGTCTTTCCACTCGTTCCGACATACGTGGCGTGACGCTCTGAGGCGCGGGAAGGTCGACAGATCATACGCACTGTTGTTAGGCGGCTGGTCAGGTGGCAATCCTGACGACGAGAGATATGGAAGCGACGAACTTGTGCCCTTACTGGCCGAGGAAATGGCCAAGGTCCGTTACGACGGGTTGGACCTGTCGCACCTTTACGTGTCGGAGACACGATAGCATGAAAGGGAATGGGGGCATGTCTTTCTCAAGAGATTTTCTCACTGCACTTGGAGCATGGCAGCGTGGCTGGCGTGAGAAGAAAGACGCCAGAGAAATGATCACCCAAACACTACTGGAGGCCATTGACGCCGAAGGTTTGCCTGACGCTGCTCGTAAGGTTGACGGTGAATGCTGGCGCAAACGCTTCCTGGTGGCGAATAACCCTCAGAATGGCGGGGACATGGTTCCGCTGATTGTGCAGGGTCAAATACAGGAAGGCATAGCGAGTTGGACGCTTGAGCGTGACATGGCCTACAACTTCAAGGGTTTGCTTCAGTTGGACAGCCAACGCCGTATCGTTGAAGGGTCAACAGCTGCCGTCTTTCGACGCGCGCCCGCGCCAGATGAGATTGTCCTGAACATCGACGCTCTTTGGAAACACTCTGGCTTCCCGGAAGCAGTGCAGGAATTTGCGGACTACGTTGACCAGACGGGCGAAAGTGAGCAGAAGCGAGCAGCTGAGGCGTTAACGTATTTTGGGCCGGGACCCAACTGGCAAGCCGAAGTCATTCTCAACGCGCCACTTTGTTGCAATGAGGTTGAAGCGATGGTCGGACGTAGTAGCTCGTTCGAAGTTCTAAGCAAGCTTGCGGGACATTCAACAGATGACGAGCAAGAGTGGTTCTCCAAGCAACTGGTTGCTGCCGATATTAACCCAGAGGAAGCACGATGGTTAACAGGCGACAGAATACAGGCGGCCTTGCTGCGAACAGCGAATAGGTTTGCCAAGAGGTTGGAAAGCTTGCGAGAGGGTGACCCTGATAGCCCATGATCAGAGATGCTGCCCATTTCTGGAAGACTGCAAATCTACCGCTTACTCATACTTCCGGCACCAAGACCTCGACCTGTGACACCGCCATCTTGAGCCGGTCGTCAGGAAGCGTCTCGGCAAGGTAGCAGAGCCGGGCTTCTAGTTCCACCCGCTCAGGCCTCTTTGCGTCGGTCTCTTCGATGTCGAGGAGTTCGACCAGTGTCACCTCCAGTGCCGTCGCCATGCGGTGCAGGGTGTCGAGGCCTGGAAGCGATTTGCCGCGCTCTATGTTGGAAATACTCTCGACCGAGAAATTGGCGTCGTCCGCCTTCATACGGTCGGATAGGGCCTCCTGGGTCAAGCCTCGGGCGAGCCGGATCGAACGGACACGGACGCCTAACGTCTGCTTCAATAATTTTCTCATAAGACGGAGTATTGATCCGGGTTTCGCGCTTGACCATGGTGCGTGGTACGGTAGGATTTAAATTACATGATGCGCAATCCGGGTTCGAATTTACGCAACTGTTGCAACGGGTTGCACGAGACCGGAACCAAAGACGAGAGGAGTGGCGAGCGATGGCTGGTGGTAAGGATGAGAACGGCGGTAAGCCGGTCAAGAAAGGCGGCACGTTCAAGAAGATCATGCTCTGGTCCGCTGGTGGCTTTTTCCTACTCACAGCGGTTGCAGGCATCCTCTCCGACAAGGACACGCCGTCCTCTGCCGGAGACGCAAACGCCCCCGAAGTCGCCGACACAGACACTCCAGTTGAACACTCCGTTCCTCTCGCGGAGATTGATCTCGACGACTACCTCGCACGTTGCCATGCGGCTTCCGAAGCGGACTTCAACCACGACTGTCTGGGCAAGCAAGTTATCTGGGTGCTCTTCTTCTCCAGTGGCATGGAGAACCCGCGCGTCCTGATGAATAAGCCCGGCGATTACTCGACAAGCTTCCTGGTGTCTTTCGACGAACTGCCCGACTGGGGCGACCGTGGTGCGGCATCTTGGACAGGGCGTAGAGTTAGTGTCGCTGGGACCATCGCGGCACCGGACGGCGGTATCGTATTGGAGAACGCCAGAGTGGTTGAAGATGAAGGGTGGCGAGACCGTGCCGTTGAGATGGCCCGTGCTCGTGACGATGTCCTCGAAGCCATGTGGCCACAACCGAATGGCATCTCCTTCTGGGTCGCGATGCGGAACACTGGACAATCCCGTGACAATGACGCGACACAGTTGTGTGGTGAGTTATGGCGTGCCGGACGTCCTGCCGACTTCTCGGTCATGGTAACGATCCTTGATGCCGCCCGCATCGCTCAACAGGAGGAGATTGGTAAGGCGAGGTGCTCATCATGAACCGGCAAACCGTGAAGGAGCGGCCATAGCATGACCATCCGCCTCGATCCCGGCGTCCACCCGAGCCCAGATCGAGGAGTGTGTGCAGCAGAGGCCACAGCTTTCCTGGCGGGTGAGCCTCACTCCGATCATCCAGCGTGCCTTTGCCCGATCCTTGGAGAAGCGCTGCGCTGGATGAATGAACTAATGGCGGCAGATGACCGCAAGCTCCTGGTTCAGCTTTGTCGTTGCGGCCGTCTATGCCACTGGTGCTGAAAACAACGAGGGAGATAGCGGCTTTGGTTTCGACGAGGCGGACGCCTTTGCCGACGACATGGAGACCGCGCTTCAGGACGGCTCCGACTTTGAAGGAACCGCTGGCGGTCCGGTCGAGGTGCAAACTGTTGCCGAGGATACGGTTGTTGTTGAAGGCGCTGTGTTTGTTTCTGACGGACGGATTAGCGCCGATCGATTGGATTTCGGGTCTGGGCGGTTCGAAGAGGTTGCGGCGTTCTCCAACTCGGATTCGGGTGTTGCGGCGGCGTCCGCTACCCGCCTGGAGTTCGGCGAAGCGGTTCTCGTCAACACCAGGGATATCGAGATAACGGGCCAAGGATTATCCGTGAGTTTCGTGGAGGCTTTTCGCGACAGGGAAACCACGATCACGCTAGCCGACGATCTTTCTAGAATCGGCGACCGGTTCGAACTATCCGGTGCCGATCTTCTACTGGTGGAGCCGTTGACCGTCCGGAATGTGCCGCCCGCAACAATCTCCGTGAATAGGACGCATGTCGGGTTCGATCCCACCAGTAATGCCAGCCTCGACATTCGGCTTAGGGATCATCCATCGGTCCAATTCGAAGGGACGGGCAATCCCGCCGAGTAAAAAGAACATGTATAGTTATCAATAGTTTGTTCTGGCGTTGTCGCATATAAAAGTCGAAGAAAACACGGTAAAACAGATTAAAGCGGTTTAGCCTGAGCACAGTTTGGGCACAATACGATTAGGTGGCTGGTTGCCACGCTGTAGTGAGGGCGTTGCTAAGATCTGTGTCATTCGGCATGTCAAATAAATCACCGCCGTCTTGACCACTATTCGCAGAAGACCAGCTCGCCATTGCGCTCACCAGTTGTTGAACATTTGATTCGACCAACACTTGACCGCCTGCCTCAATTCGGTCCATTCGGCTGTCTGACGATGACCCAAACCAGTCTTGCAGAGTAACCGTATCGTTGCAGTTGATCATGGCGATGTGTAGGTCGTTTCCTTCCTGGGACAACCAGAAGTCATTCTGGGTCAGATCACCACCAAACCGCAACGTATCCGTCGTCGATCCATCCATGCCTGCGTTTGATATCGTGTCTGAGCCATCGCCGTGTGAAAACTCGATAATATCGTTCCCGCTACCTGCCAGAATAAGGTCATTCCCCGCACCACCGATCAGAACGTCGTCGCCGTCACGACCGTTCAGCACATCGTCGCCGTCACGTCCCTCAAGACGGTTCGCGCTATTATCGCCAGTCAGACTGTCAGCGTGGTTCGAACCAACTGCGTTCTCAACACCAACAAAACTGTCTCCAACGGCCTCGTTATTGCCGTAGACATTGCCCCAATAACCGTGCGATCCACCACCCCAGATCAAATCAACAGAGACACGGCTGCCTGCACTGC
>SPJK01075984.1_pt1 | contig 17258 bp, 8 predicted proteins | sample 3741771 | NCBI WGS metagenome assembly SPJK01 (sample SAMN10925997, study PRJNA522277) | cold seep metagenome | isolation source: Elba SIP-enriched marine methane seep metagenome, extraction at timepoint T2 | place: Italy: coast of Elba, Mediterranean Sea
TCGCGGCGTACCGGATCGGCAATAGCTTGGAATACGTCTCTACGCATAATGTGTAACTGATTGGTTACAAATATATGTGTAACAATTCGGTTACGCAAATTTTCTGAACGGAATTTCTACTGTTGCTAAAAGAACGAAGAGGGAAAGTAATGCCGAAACATGAAGACTTGATCAGAGGCCCTGTTAGACTGATTCGACCGTTGGTCTGTTGGACTTCCTTCCTAACCCATCCTCTTATCCTTCCCTTCGAAATGGAAGGACGATAAGTTTTGTTAAGCGAATGGATTCGGCAGTTCACCTGATTCGACAGTTAGGCATCTTAATATGCTTCCTTTCGACAATAATAAGGCTGCCCGCAGAACAGCCCTTGCCAAGCACATTCCGTATCGGTGAATACGCCATATAGCGGGGCATCATCAAAAACGAGTTCAATACAATCCGAAATAAATGCTTCTCCCTTGGGCTTATAGATGAAGTCGAATCCCTCGATGATATTTCCACGATAGCGAGCACAATGCTGATTGTTTTGTCCCTTATAAATCATCCATAGCTCGAGTTGAACCATCGCTTCTTGGAGCGCTTCAAACTCCGAATTAGTCAGGCCTATGAGCTGGATAAGGTCACTTACAATATGATGGTCGTAGGAGCCGGAGTATTCTAAACGCCATTTGTCATATCGGCCCCAAAATTCACGTGGGGCGTCGAATGAGGAACGCTCAACTATTAGAAGAGAATCAACAGCAAATAATGAGTCCCTAGGTGGGAGGTCTAAAGTGTCGGCTAGCATGACTTTGGGGTTTCCTGGCTCTGTTTTCGGATAAAGTAAACACCATTCTCTATCAGATGCTGCAGCCTCAAATTGGTCGAACTTAGATTGTAGTGCCAGCAATTCCTGCTCTTCTGGATGTACCACTGCCTTTATTTCCAGGAAGTCGCGACCAATGATTATTTCAGTACCCTCCTCCAGTTTCCAATCCGTAGATAAAAATTGCAAGATTTCCTCCTGATGATTGGCATAGTGATCGAGAAATCGAGCCTTGTCCCTGGTATAATGATATTCACAGCGAAGATCAATAAGGGAGGGAGAGTAATACACGAAATAAGCGATGAAGCCTAGTAGCATGGCTAAGACAGTGATCTTCAGTATTCGTCTCCAATCCCAATTCATAGTTAACTCACTTTTTGCCCATTAATCTGATTCGACCAATTCGACTGTTGGCCTGAGCTGACCATTGGTCTGTTGGTCTGGTTCTTTAACCCATCCTCTTATCCTTCCCTTGAAATGGAAGGACGATCAGCCTAGAAAAAATAAGGAGAGCCCTCACTTTTTAAAGGACCTTTTGTCTGGTTAGACTGTTGGGCCGACGCCCGACGTCCGATGTTCGATGTCAACCTGTCAGAATGAATCGACGGCTGGCTGATTCCACCATTGGTCCGTTGGTCTGATCAGACTGATTCAACTAGATACTCCTCCACAAAATACATCTTCACCGAGCTGTTGTTTTCGGTATAGGTGTCGTGGTAGGCACAGCGGAAGTCTTCTTGGACCAGATTGAAGGTAGTTTCAGATAGGTTGACGAGGCCGACATTGCCGTAGGTCTCCATACGAGAGGCAATGTTAACGGTGGAGCCCCAGATGTCGTAGGCGAATTTCTTGATGCCCACCACGCCGGCTACCAGCGGGCCGGTATGAATGCCGATGCGTGCTTCGAAGAAGTGTTGCTTGGAAAGTCGCCGCTCAACGGCAATGGCTTGCATGAATTCCTGGATTTCCAAGGCCGCCTTCACCACTTGTTTGGCTTGCTTTTCGCTATTAGTGCCAAGGCCGCCAACCAAGAGATAAGCATCGCCGATCGTCTTGATCTTTTCGAGACCGTGCAGTTCGGTGATCTCATCGAAAGCGCGGAAACAGAGGTCGATCTCAGCCACCAGCTCTTCCGGTTCTAACTCTTCGGCAATACGACTGAAGCCACTAAAATCACTGAACATCACCGTCACCAACTCATGTCGACGTGCCTTAGCCACGCCGTGACTTTTGAGTTCTTCGGCCATGTCGGCAGGCAGGATATTAAGGAGCAATTCTTCGCTCTTGTGTTTCTCTGCTTCCAGTTCCTGGGTACGCATTTGTACCAGGTGCTCGAGTTCTTTACGGCGTTTTTTTAGGGCGTAGACGCGATATTGCATTAACCCGGCAACCAGGCCGATTAATACAATGCCGATGATCATCCAGAACCACCAGTTTTGGTAATAAGCCCGATCAATTATGATAGGCACTTCTAACTCTTGTGGATTCCAGTCCTCACGCCCGGCCCGCGCACGTACACGGAGGATATAATTGCCCGGGCGTATGTCCGTATAGCGAACTGATGGCAGGTTGGTTGGCTCCGACCAATCGGTATCATAGCCCTCCAATAGGAACTGAAAACTATTCTGATTCGGATGGCGGTAATCGGCCAAGGCAAAATCGGCGGTAAACATCCGGTCGCGATGCGATAGATGGATCGGGCCGTCTAAATGCGTGGTGGAGTATTCAATAGAAGCCAAACTATCGGTTCGTCCGTTGAGGTAGCTAAAGCCGGTTAGGAGTAGTGGCGCTTCAATGCGTTCGCGCTTGCGGTTGAGATAGCGCAGGTCGGGCATAAAAGCATTCACACCATTCAGTCCACCAAAATACAGGCGCCCATTCGACGATTTGTAAAACGAAATGCGGTTGAACTCATTGGATGACAGCCCGTCGGACGTAAAGAAGTTGGTACAGTCGCGGTCGTTCAAACTGAAGCGGCACAAGCCGTTGTCCGTACTTACCCACAGGCAGGTATCACTTTCCGGCAGAATGCCATTGATAAAATCATTGGGCAAGCCATCTCGGGTAGTGAAAATGCTAATTGAACGTTCGTCAAGGCGCATACGTGCTAAGCCTCGAGCAGTGCCGAGCCAGGTATTTCCCACAGTATCTTCATAGATCGCATTGACCTGCTTATGCGGCAGCACAATGGGGCTGCTGCTATCATCGGTATAATGTGCTACCCGGCCTTCTTGCGGGTCGATCCGGTAAAGCCCATTGTCCAGCGTGCTAACCCAAATGTCATCGGAGGTTTGACTTTGATACAGATGGCTGATGGTGCCGGTTAGACTATCCCATTGGCCCTGGCTATCGGTAAAACGGCTAAGCTGTTCCAGCGCGGGGTCGTAAATGAACAGATCATGAATGTAACCTAACCACAGGCGTTCCTGCTGATCAATAATGATGGCGCCAAGATCTTTGTTAGGCATCGAAAAGAGCGTATCCAGTTGAAGGGTTTCGAGATCGATCCGAATACCATTACCGGTATACAGTGCATCATCTTGATAAGCAATGCCGAAGGGGAAGTTGAAATAGTCGTTATTCGGAAATAAGGGCCGCACTGCATTAGTGCGGGGGTCCAGTACGTGGATAGAATTGTAGTAAGCAATATAGATCAGCCCATTCTCGTCTTCGGTGATACCGCGAATACTGCAATAGACATTGCTGCAATATTCGCTGCCACCACTGAGGTACTGCGTAAACAGCTTGTCAGATTGGGTAATCTTAATAGCGCCAAAATCGGTGGCCAACCACAAGACTTCCGAAGCATCCTGAAAGATTTCACGGTAGGTACAGGTGTTTTTGACCAATTGCCGGATAGGGCTGTCGTAGTCGGTCAACTCCTGGCGCCATTCATCGAAATACCAAAGCACACCCAGTCCACCCAGCCAAAGGTCGCCATCGTCCTCTACCCGAAAGGTACCTACTCGAATCTCCGGGGGTAGCATATCATTGACGACGTGAGGAACATAGCGGGCATCATCTACATTGCTCTTGCTGTAGATGCGGCCATCGTTTAATAGCGCCCACAATTGCCCATTACTAACTTGCAGATCGACCACCCGTGGTGCAGGATTGGACCTGGTGGGTGTTCCGATTCGGTCGCGATGAATAACCTGGCCATCGTCGTCGAGGTGCCAAACTTCATTGCCATTGGCGGCGATGATCAGCCGGCCGTTCCAGACACTGATCGGCCGGTTGGTATTCGTGCCGGGCAGTTCATGAAGTAAGGTCAGTTGATCCTCGTCGAAATAGGCGAGTTGGTTGATCCCTGATGTTTCATCATAGATTGTACACCAGAGTTTGCCGCTTGGGCCATAGCATAGGTTGTGTGGAGCCAGGGATTCGCGACGGATGACTTCTCCTTCTTTAATTTGAAAGGGACTCGTGAGATGTTGCTGTGGATCGAAATGGGTAAGGAAGTCGGGACTAGCTAACCAGAGGTCCCCGTCTGGCCGGACCGCCATGTCGGAAACAACCTCCACGGGCAGCGCTGCTTGCGGGCTACCATAGGTGGAAAAGTGTTGGAATTGATAGCCGTCGAAGCGGTTGAGTCCATTGATCGTAGCGAGCCAGATAATGCCCGCTGAATCCTGCGTGATCTGGAATACATTCCGATGACTGAGGCCATCATCAAAGTCGTAGACTTTGATCTCGGTCTCAAGATTCTGTGCCGGCAAAAAGCCGATCAGCAGGAAGCATCCCAGGGTGTGTAGTACTATTCTTCGTATGGCAAGGCGCATAGGCCGGTGCTTATTCAGTGAAATTGTCTAACGTTCTTTGCCATTTGTGAGCGTTTGGCATAATGCCTTGCGCTTAAGTAAGCAAGAGAATTTTAGACAACTTCATTATAGGTAGAGGAGTAAAGGTACGTTTTTCAAAGGGGATCGATGAACATAGGTAAAAGTGGATAGCCAGATTAGGGGTGAAAATTAATCATTAAAATGTTTTTATTTTTTTAATTTTTAAACAAAATGGTTAAATTTGCAAAAAGAATCACCCAATTCTTCCCTAAACCTCTATTGTAATCACACACGTACCAACTAAAAACCAACCTTATGAAATTTCTCAGAAACCTTGGCTTTTCCTTCCTGGGCCTAGTCCTCATCGTCTTAATCCTTGGCTTGTTCGCCCCGAAAGAAGTCGCTACGGAGCAATCAATCGGAATCATGGCGGCGCCAGCGGCCGTTCATGCCGTAGTTAATGACCTCGAGACCTGGGATCAATGGTCAGCCTGGAGTACCAATGACCCTACGCTGAAAATGACCTTCGGCGAAACAACCGTTGGTGAAGGAGCTTCCTATGACTGGACCAGCGAAAACTCAGGTGAAGGCACCATGAATATCGTTGGCAGCTGGGATCCCGATAGTCTGCATAATGAAATCGATTTTGGAGGAATGGGTGCGGCACAAGCCCAATTCATCTTTGCTCCGGAAGGAGCCGGCTCATACGTCACCTGGAAGTTCCACACTCGTACACCTTTCCCGTTCAACGTAATGACCTTGTTCGTCCCATTCAAAGAAGATGTAGACCGAGATTTCCGCCAGGGACTGGAGCAGTTAAAGACTTTGGTAGAAGGGATGGATACAGCACCAACCTATACCGTAAAAGAAGTCGAATTCCCGGCTACGCACTACATCGCCGACCGCGATCAGGTGGCTTTGGCGGATCTCGATGATCACTTCCAGAAACGAATGCCTGCGCTGGGGATGGCTGTTGGCGAAAGTGGGTTGGAAATGACCGGCATGCCTGCCGGTATCTACTATGGCTCGGGTGAAGAAATTGACCTGGCGCTCGCTATTCCGGTAACTGCCGGTGCGGAAGTAGAAGATTTTATAACCATTGATATCGCGACAGGTCCGGCTTTGCAAATTGACTATTATGGCAACTACGACGGCCTAACGGCAGCTCATGAGGCGATGAGCGCTTATCTTTTAGAAAAAGGCCTAGTGCCCAAGATGCCATTTATCGAAACCTATAAGACGGACCCCGGTGATGAGCCCGACCCAAGTAAATGGCTGACCGAAGTGGTGTATTTCGTTGAGAACTAATATTCCTTTAGGTGTAATGACAGAATTTCCTGGGGCCAATCAGATACTTCCATGAAGGCCATCCAACCTCATGAGATCAAGAAAGTCTTTGTGTCCTCGGCGATCTCTGTGGTTAACTTATTGTCCTTAAGATCATGCAGTGCACTTAAACTCGATAGAAACTTAAATCCCTGAAATGAAAGCGCCCGGTTCCCCATGCCCAAATGCCGGGCGCTCCTTCGTTGGGTACCTCAACACTCAATTGTTCGATCCGTTGCCCGTTGTGGAAGAGAAATACCGTATCGTCGAAACGGAAGGCTTGTAAGAGGTGAAAACCGTCTTCATCTGCTTCTGCACCCGGCCATTCCATTAAGGTGGGTAAGCCCGTCTCGTCGCGCTGGTAAAGTCGTAAGCAATTATCCTGATCGACGCAGTAGGCAAGGTAAGGTAAGCCTTGCTCGGGCCAATTCAATAGTAAACCCAAGGCGGAGATTGCGCCATCAGTGGCCGTGTTTTCTGATCGGACACGTACCGACAAGGGCAAGCGCTTGGTATCCATTCCTTCCAACTCCAGCCAATGATATTTGATAGCAGCGGGCGACTGTACGTTCTCCAAAATAGCGTGTTGCTTCGTCTCCGAAACCTGCCATTTCTCATCTGAATAATTTCCAGTCACTGAAGGAGCTGTGTAAATGATGGGCCTGTTGGCCCAGAACCGATCTAATTCAAAATTTTCCCATCGCGTGCACAAGGCTAGTAGGGCCTGATTGATGTGGACCCAGATCGATTCATCCGGCTTCAAGCCAGCCAGCTGGTCAGATTGCCACCTATTGAAGCGGGTTGTCAACAGCAGCACATGATCGTGTAAGTCCTTATCGACAGTTTTCAGTCGACGTTCCAACAACCGCAAGGCCTGATCAGTGTTGGCCTGGAGTAAATGCGAACGGACTTCCTGGATAGTGGAAAAGGGGTGCATAATTTATCGATCAGCTTCGTCCAAAAGTACTTGATTTAGGCCGAATTGGTGGGTTTTCCTTTACCAATTACCTTGTCATTCCCACCACTTACCTGCCGATAAACGGCGGTTACCCGCAGAAATGGGGTGGAATTCGGTGATTCTCCCTATTTTAAGCAAGTAATACTGTATAATTTGAGAGACCTACTAAACACCCATTACCCATGGATGTAGTATTCCTGGCCTTCGCCAACGAAGAAGAACGGCCATTGATGGCCCTCAAGAATGAGGATGATGCTATCATGGGCTCCCTGGCACCTCGTCAGGCGGCGCAGCACTTCATGATCCACCGGGATTCTGCGGCTACGATCGACAAAATCGCCAATTACCTCAGCCTATACCGCGACAATATTGTCTTGTTCCATTATGCCGGTCATGCCGATGGCAAGTCGCTTCACCTTGGTAGTGAAGCGGCTCGCTCGCAGGGTGTCGCCGAACTGCTGGCGCAGTGCCCTCGCCTAAAGCTGGTGGTGCTAAATGGTTGCTCCACCAAGGGGCAAATCAAATACCTCCGGGAATGCGGGGTGAAAGCGGTAATCGCCACCCATGCGCCCATCGACGACAATAAAGCCGAAACCTTCGCCCAGCGTTTTTACCAATGTTTGGCAAATAACGACGATGTCAATACCGCTTTTGATACCGCCATTGCACAGGTGCGGTCTGGTGCTGATCAGTCGGTCTTTCGGAGCTCGAGCTGGGACGGAGAGGAAGAGTCGGATTTTGATCCAAATGAACCGATGTGGGCCTTGATCGCGGATGATGAGGTATTGCAGTGGCGCTTGCCAGATATGCCTTCTATCGTTCAGGTCGCCAATTTTGAGCCGAACGTCAAGTTGCTGGAAAAACTCGTAGAGACTTTAGCCGACTACAACGATGAAATCCAGGGCTTACAGAATATCGTGGACATGGGTGGCGAAGTAGATATCCTCACACAGCGGGAGGCTATTCTAAAGGCCCTGCCCTATCCGCTCAGCGAACACGTTCGCAAGTTGTTGGTAGCTAATACGCAGGGTGGCGCGGGCCAGTTCTTCGACAAGCTTGGCGCTGATCGCCTCGAACAGATGCACCATGTGTACATCACGCTAATCGAACTGCTCAGCTTCATTATGCTGTCGCAGTTGTGGGATGCCCTATCGAAAGGCGATATCCCAGACTTCTTTGAGGAAGAGCGTCAGTCGGTGCGCGAGTTTATGTATGCCGATCAGGAAGCTCGCCGCAAGTTCGATCATATCAAATTGATCCGTCACATCCGCGAGGCCTTCGAACGCAATGATGTGAAGCCGTTCCTAGAGGAATTGCCACAGCTGAGCCAGGCATTGGCCAAGAGCTCCAAGTTCTCCAGTGCGATAGTCTTCTTTCAATCACTAGGCAACCGCCTTCACACGGCCAAACCTAATGATCAGGACGCCACGCCGCTTTGCATTATGGGAGAGGAGCATTTAGCTACATTATTGGGACAATCGGGTTTCCTGGTCCGCTACACCTTCGCCTCGGTGAAGGGGATCGACCTGGTAAAGTACCGCCACATCAAGAAGCCGATGTATCGGCACCGGATTGTGCATATGGTCCAGCGTTTCGTCGGATTGGCGGAAACGATCAAAGATCAGATGGAGTACATGGATACTGTTTCGGTACTCTTACTGAAAACAACAAGCAGCGGGAACGAATTTCTGAATCTTACCCCGTTCGTTATCGATCAAAATGCCTTCGATGATAAAGCGAGCATCGCCAAGCTGCATTTCTTTGATCAGTACCGAAAGGATCGCGATGCCTACATCTATCGGCATATCTATAAACCGAAGGACATGCCTCTGATTATTCAGGAGGAAAAGGCCTACAAAGTGCTGAAGTTGCAATTTGATGCATTCGCCAAGCTATTGTTTAACCATAAAATGCAGCAAGCCGGATGAAAAGTCCTTTCAAATTCCTGGATGCTTACGGACCAGAGGACCGCAAGGCATTCTTCGGTCGCGATATGGAGATCGAGCAGCTGTATACTATGGTTTTCAAAACACCGCTGCTCTTGGTTTACGGCTTATCGGGTACCGGCAAAACGAGCCTGATCCAGTGCGGCCTGTCTAACCGCTTTGACGGCACCGACTGGAATCCTTTCTTCGTGCGTCGTGGTGAAGACCTCAATGAGTCCTTACGAGAAACAATGCAAGAGGCTATGCCTAGCGGCAGTAATATGCCCGAGGCGATTCCTGATATGGTTCGCGACATGTTTCGACATTACCTGCGGCCGGTCTACCTGATCTTCGACCAGTTTGAGGAGCTGTTTATCCTGGGCACGAAGGAGGAACAAGAAATATTCGCTGATACGATTAAGACCCTCATTGCGCAAGAGCTTCCCTGCAAGATCCTCCTCATTATGCGGGAGGAATTCCTGGCGCAGCTTTATACTATTGAAAAGGAAGTGCCTTCGGTTTACGACTACCGTTTGCGGGTGGAACGAATGGGGTATCCAAAAGTGCAGCAGGTGTTGCAAGGCTCCTTCGAGCAGTTCAACATCAAACTGGAAGACGAGAAGGACTACGAGACCATCTACGAGAATGTCAGTGCCGGCAAATTCGGCGTTCAGCTGCCTTATTTGCAAGTCTACCTGGATATGTTTTATCGGGAGGATTTTGCCAAGTCTTTTCCCGGCGTAGAAGAGTTACCTGATCCGTTGCCGGAACTAACGTTTAGCAGTGATGAGATCGACGCCTTTGGCCGTATTGAAGAAGTATTGGCGCGTTTCCTGGAAAACCAGGAAGGAGATGTGAAAAAGGAACTGCTGGAGCGATACCCCGATACCGACCCAGCTGCCGTTCGCAAGGTCTTGGATAGTTTGGTAACGGAAGAAGGCACTAAGCGTCCGCTGCCTATCGTGCGGGTAGAAGGGGAGATCCACCTGCCGGATGACACCAAAGAGCGCTTGCCTAACCTATCAGAAGATGCCGTTGTTTTTGCGCTGACAAAACTGGAGCAGTCACGTCTGTTATTCGAACGTGACGGTGCCCTGGAACTGGCGCACGATAGCCTGGCTGCCCTCATCGATGAGCGCCGCACCGATGAGCAGCGCCAATTGAATGAACTAAAGCGGCGGCTGAACAGTGATTACGCCAGCTTTCTGGATACCAACGAACACCTGAGTCGCAAGCAGTTGGCGGTGTACGATCCTTACAAGCACAAAATGGGGCTCAGCCCAACTTTACTCCAATACCTGGAGGATAGTGAACGGGCCGCCACTGATAAAGAGCAGGAAGAGCTGCGGCGTCAGCAAGAGATACTGGATGCTACGCAAGCCAAGCTGGCTGCTGAACAGCAAGCCCGTAAGCGGCAGCGAGTATTGCTAATCGGCATGATCGGCTTAGTTGCTGTCGCGGTCGTTTTAGGGATTAGTGCGAAGCGTGCTAATATTAAGAGCCAGGAACTTGCTGAAGTTGCAGAACAGCAGCGAATAGCTGCGGAGGATTCGAAAACGGAAGCGTTGGAAGCATTAGCCAAGCAGCAAGAACTAGAAATTGCCAAAATCATCCGCGATGCCAAGGTGTTTGCAGAGGCCGAGGAGTATGGCCTAGCCATTCAGAAACTGGATGAAGGAATGGCGATGGACACGGCCGGGGTGCACCAACCTCTGCGAGAACTTTATGCCGATTATCAGCAACTTCAAAACCCACAAGAATGATTCGCCGATTGATATATGTCCTCATCTGGGCATGTCCACTACTGTTATCGGCACAAGCTTCAGATGATTGTGGCGCTTATGACCGCCTGATCACCGAAGCGGAGGCTGCCGCCAATAGTGGCAACTACAATACTGCCATCAAAAAATACAATGCCGCTAAAGTCTGTAAGCCTTCTGCAACGCAAGAAGTAGATGGAGCGATCCTGGAAGTATTCAATCGCATACAAGGAGAGCGCAACCGGGCATTGGAGGCCGAACGCTTAGCCCGGGTTGCCCTGGATTCTGCCGAAGCGGCTACGGCCCGAGCAGAAGCACTGGCTCGTACGAATATGTTACAAACGGAAGCGGCTCGTCTAAGTGCTCTTGCTATTGAGGTAAAAGAAGAGGACCCTGGCCTGGGGCTTCGTATAGCGGAAGTGGCCTGTGATACCGCTGATTATACCAGTCTTTTTGCCCTAAACACCATGCACGGCATCCTGAGTGATGATGATGTATCATTTCCTTTAAGTGCCTTCAGTACGCACAACACAACAACCAGGGCAGTTGCCATTTCTCCTGATGATCAATTGATCGTTACAGGGGCGGATGACAACAGTGCTAAGCTATGGACCTTAGAAGGCGAATTGCTGGCGACGATGGAAGGCCATGCTGATTGGATACAGGATATCACCTTTACGCCTGATGGTCGGTATATCATTACGGTAAGCGATGACCGGACGACTAAGGTTTGGAACCGGCAAGGGGAATTGGTTAAGGATTTTGTAGGGGGGCATTCCGACTACATCTATTCCGTAGCCATATCCCCTGATGGCCAAACCATACTGACGGGCGCACGGGACTATACTATCCGAATGTGGAAGATGGAAAGCGATACCTCTTTTCGCACACTCCGACATCATGATGGCGTTGTCACGAGCTTAGCTTATTCGCCGAACGGATTGTTTTTTCTATCGGGCAGTGGCGATGCGTCGGTGAAATTGTGGGATGCTGAAGGAAACTTCATAAGATCATTTACCGGGCATACAGATGCAGTGATGGACGTTGCCTTTGCGCCGGATAATGAAACTTTCCTCAGCTGTAGTGCGGATAATACCGCGAAGATTTGGAAACGAAACCTGGATGCACCACTTCGTTCGATAGCCGGCCATAATGGAGTAATCACGGAAGGTGTTTTTACAAATTCTGGGCAGCAGGTCCTGACAGCAAGTGATGACCGTACGGTCAGAATATGGAATATCAAAGGGGTACATCAACGGACAATTCATACCAGGGAGTCCAATAATGCTATGGCGCTCTCTTCGGATAGTCGCTTTTTTGTCAGCCTTGGCAATGCTGGCCATGTACAGCGCTGGCCGACCTCCGGTTCCGAGACGAAACTTTCGAAAGGCCATACCGACGCAATCGCCGCAGCCGTGTTTTCACCTGATGGTATGCTTGTTTTCACGGGCAGCCATGACGGGACGGCGATCTTGTGGGATACCGCAGGTAATATCCAGCAGAATTTTGAAGGGCATACCGACTATATACGTGACGTGGTCTTCAGTCCGGATGGCGAGTATGTTTTGACAGGAAGCGACGACGAAAAAGCCATCCTCTGGGATTTACAGGGGAATGAGATAGCTGCCTTTTTGGGGCATTCTGATTATATCCGCAGTGTGGCTATTTCCCCTGACGGCAACTATGTCCTCACGGGAAGTGATGATGAAACAGCTTTGCTGTACCATCGGGATGGGCGGCCGATTCATAAACTGGCTGGGCATACCGATTGGATTCGATCGGTTGCGTTTTCGCCGGACGGCAAATTTCTACTTACCGGCAGTGATGATCGTACTGCCATCCTTTGGGACTTGGACGGGAATCAAATCCGCACCTACACTTCCGACTCGCATACAGACTATATTATGGGGGTAGCTTTTTCTCCAGATGGCCAATACATTGGCACGGCTGATCGATCGGGTACTGCCATTATATGGCAGATTACAGGCGAGCCGATCCACATCCACGAAGCAGAGGGTGTTGGTTACAATTCGATTGCTTTTTCACCTGATAATACCAAGTTCCTTATCGGAGGTTCGGGAGGTAGGGCTAGCCTTATCGACATTGACATCAACGGAGAGGAGGCTAAGTACTTCAAATTTGAAGGAAATGATAGTGAAATTTTTGACGTCTCCTTTTCTATAGATGGCGAACAAATCCTTATTGCGAGTGGGGATGTTGCCGCTCGTATCTGGAACGTGGAAGAGGAAGAAGTAGTAAGGATATTGGTTGGAGGTGCCCATACTGGTACTATACAATCGGTTGTTTTTTCACCGGATGGGGAACATGTGCTCACAGCAAGTTCAGATCGAACAGCCCGCCTATGGGATAAAAACGGCCAATTGATGAGCACTTTTGCAGGGCATACAAACATCGTTCGAACAGCGGTGTTTTCTCCCGATGGCCAGCACATTCTTACCGGAGGAGATGATCGCAATGCACTTCTCTGGGACTTGGAAGGAAATCTGTTGCGGGGCTTTTATGGGGAACACAGCGATTGGATCAGAGAGGTGGCTTTTACACCTGATGGAAAACATATATTGACAGCCAGCGATGATAGTACCATTAAGATGTGGTCAATTGCAGATACATCCGTAGTCAGCGTGTTTCGTGCTCATAATGGCTATGTCATGTGTATAGCCATGGCCGACGATGGGCAATCATTTGTGACAGGAGGGTCAGATGGAATGGGTTATTTGTGGAATATTGAAGGAGACACCTTAGCAAGATTTCCAGATCATCGTGGCGCTATAAATTCAGTAGATATCTCTTCCGATGGTGAATGGATCCTTACAGGTTGTGGAGATCAGATGATTCGTTTGTGGAAACGGGATGGGACCTTGGTGCGGACATTTACCGGTCATAAAGGCGCTGTTTATTCCGTGAGGTTTTCACCAGATTCCCAGTATATTCTCTCCGGTGGAGGGGAAGAGAAGGGCGTAGCAAGTATCTGGCATATTCGGGGAGCAACGCATCCTGTTCAAAGTTTTGAGCACAATTCGATCGTTCTTTGTGTGGCCTTTTCTCCGGATGGTAAGCAAATCGTTACGGGGGATAATAATGGCATATTTCACCTATATCGGAACCTGCTCTGGGACCTGGACCACCACAATAGTATTCCGGAATTGACGGAAGGTCAGCGTGATTATTACGGTATGTAATGCATGAAATCTAGTTCACTCGATTTAGTTTTTCGTGGTGCTAGCAACGGGTTTTAGATCATTTCTTGCTAGTCAGGACGCATCGGTATTTTGCATGGATGGATCACTGACTGAAATCAACAGTAATATGATGATGCGGCGGCTTATTTGGTTATTAATATGGGCTTGTCCCATAGCATTATCTGCACAAACTTCAGGGGATTGCGGTGCCTATGACCGCTTGGTCGCAGAAGCTGAAGCTGCTGCCCAGAGTGGCAACTATAGCACCGCCCTCAAAAAATACAATGCGGCCAAAGTATGCCGCCCAGATGCTACTCAAACCATTGATGAAGCCATTCTGGACGTGTTCAACCGCATCCAAGGCGAGCGCAACCGTGCGCTGGCGGCTGAACGGGAAGCGGTGGCGGCAAGGGCAAGAGCGATTGAAGAGGCTCGCATCAATGCCCTCAAAGACAAAGCTGCACAGATCACTGGTATTGCTCTTGACATTAGCGCCACCGATCCGGAAGTGGCCTTGCGCTTGCTGCAAGCCGCCTTTGACTCTGTGGAATACAATAGCCTTTTCGCCCTGCGAACCATGCACGAAATGCTCGATGACCAACACCATAAAATCCCGGCAAAAACGATTGAAGGGCACAACGATTATGTTCGGTCGTTAACGTTCTCACCAGATGGCAATCGAATCGTCAGCACCTCCGATGATGGCAGCGCCATCATGTGGAACTTGGACGGAGAGAAGCTTCATGAGTATCGTGGATATCACAATGGCTATGTACGGTGCGCAACTATTTCGCCCGATGGTCAAAAACTAATCACTGGCGGCGATGATGGCAAAGTGGTGTTGTGGGACATTAATGGTGATACCATACGAATATATGACGGCCACATCGATTGGGTACAAGATGTTGACTGGTCGCCGGATGGAGAGAGTTTCCTCTCGGCTAGTGATGACGGAAGAGTCATTCATTGGAACCTGCAGGGTGATACGATCCGGACATTCACCGGGCATGACGACTATGTCTACTGTGCTAAATTTGCTCCTGACGGGCAATCTATTGCTGCCGGAAGTACCAACGGTACAACCATTCTGTGGAATTTAAAAGGCGAGAAGCTTAATGAAATCCGGCCCGGCCTCGACTATGCGCCCCCGGTTAACAGCCTTGCTTTCCTCCCTGGGGGCGACCAAATTCTCACTGCCAGTGGTGACGGCATTGTCCGAATGTGGGACATCAGTGAGCCCTCTAAAAGCACCATTCAACAGGCGGAAAGGATTTACCAAGGTCATGAGGATGCTGTAACCTTTCTCTCCATGGATCCCGGTGAGGGCGTCTTTATTGCGGGTGGATTGGATGGTAAAGTGACCCTCTGGACACTGGAAGGAGAGCTAATCAGAACCTTCACACATGGATCGCCTCTGTTGGGAGGAGCCATTTCCCCGGCCAACCTACTCGTCGTATCCGCCGGCTATACCGGAGAGCTAAAGCTATGGGAGGGTTATGGCTATAAGTATCAGTATTCGTATTCGGTCAGTGAGCCGGTTTTAGCAGTGGCCGTGTCCCCTGATGGGAAATATTACGCCACCGGACACGAAAGTGGTACGGCCTTTCTTTGGGATCAAAAGGGTCAGCGAGTCCAGGAGTTCAGTGGTCATAGTGATTACATTCGGAGTATCGATTTTTCCCCCGACGGACAGCAGTTGCTCACGGGCAGTGATGACGCATTGGCTATACGCTGGGACTTGAACGGGAAACAGTTGACCCGTTATGTGGGGCACCTTGACTACATCCGCGATGCACGCTTTTCCCCGGATGGTCAACAAATCCTGACCGGTAGTGACGATGGCCGGGCGACCTTATGGAACCTCGAAGGAGACACTATCCGCTCCTTTATCGGCCACCTTGATTATGTCCGAGGTGTTGCTTTTTCTCCCGACGGCACCAAGGTCCTCACTGGTAGTGATGATCAGGCTGCCATTATCTGGGATAGAAATACAGGAGATACGATACGAGTACTTCTGGGGCATTCCGACTGGATCCGAAGTGTCGCTTTTTCTCCCGACGGCAACTCCGTCCTGACCGGTAGCGATGATGGAAGTGCCATTTTATGGAGTCTCGAAGGAAACATCCTCCAAAGGTTAGATGGTGAGCACGACGGCTATGTTCTTACCGTTGCTTTTTCACCCGATGGCCAGCAAATCCTGACAGGAGGGGATGACGGTCTCATCAATCTATGGAATATCAACGGGGAGCTGCTACACACCTTGCGAGAACATTCCTCGGAAATAAATTCTGTTGTGTTTTCCCCTGATGGAAATAACATCATTAGCGGCAGCCTAGATGGAAGCGTGAAAATCTGGGACCGTCAAGGAAATTTCCTACACAACCTGGAAGGAGAAAGTGTCAGCATCCACACCGGTGGCTGGTCGGATATCACAGTATTTTCGAAAGCGGCCCTTTATGCCTTGAGTAGCGCCCCGGATGGTGTACTGCTCTGGGATTTTAGAGGAAAGACAATTAACCAATACTTATGCCAAGGCCGGGAAGTGACATCCATCGCTACTTCTTCCACCGGGCCTGAAGTACTTCTTGGCCTGAACGATGGCGCTATTGAAGCCTTCCACATTCAAACTGCTGATTCGCTATACACCTATACTGGACATGAAGCTGGCATTACCGAAATTGATTACGCGATACAAGGGGAGTACTTTGTCAGCGGCAGTGCTGATTCGACAGCCCGGCTGTGGTCCCCGTCCTCTGCCGAAGCCTTGAAAACATTGGAGCACCCAGGGCCGGTATGGAATGTAGCGATCTCAGATGATGGCAGCACGATCGTCAGTTCCTGCGAAGGAAGTAACAAGATATTCGTCTGGAACAGGGATGGTCGCTTGTTACGTGAAATTGAATCTGCGAGCTTTGGACGCTCGCAAGTAGCAGCTAAAGTGAAGGACAGGGGTTATAGCTCAGAAGCAGTAGAAACTCTTAGTAGTAACTCGGTCACAGATGTCGATATCTCCAGCGATGGGAACCTGATACTCATCGGCAATGCCGATGGCAAGGCCCAAATCTGGACCAGAGATGGTGAATTGGTCAACCGGCTCAGTGTACCAGGGCTCAATGGTGCCCAAATGGTCGCCTTTTCACCTGATGATGAGTTCATTGTTACCGCCAGTGAGTATTTCGTCTATCTATGGCATAACCAGGGAAATCTGCATCCTATCCAAACCTTCCGCTTCGACACACCGATCAACAGTATTAACTTTTCCAGCGACGGCCGTTCGATCCTGGTGGGCGATCAGTATATTGGTTTTCACCGCTTACGGAATCTGCTTTGGGATTTGTACAACGGTGATAATATTCGAGAGCTGACGGAAGAAGATTTACAGGGACTGGAGCAACTATTAAGTGAGTGATCATCTTTCAGTCGGAGGCTTTGTGTCTCGCAGCTCCTTCAACTTCGCATAGCGCAAGAACACGCCCCAGGCCATAATGGCACTCACCATAAA
>SPJK01040293.1_pt1 | contig 17250 bp, 13 predicted proteins | sample 3741771 | NCBI WGS metagenome assembly SPJK01 (sample SAMN10925997, study PRJNA522277) | cold seep metagenome | isolation source: Elba SIP-enriched marine methane seep metagenome, extraction at timepoint T2 | place: Italy: coast of Elba, Mediterranean Sea
ATTACTTCGGCGGCTACGGTTCATGGGCTGAATGACTGCCCTGATGAAGCCTTGCAAACTGATATTGAAGGCATAAAACTGGTGGTCAACGTTTCGGGACATGATAAATGCGTTCGCTGCTGGCATCAACGTGATGATGTGGGTTCAGATCAGCAACACCCGGAATTATGTGGTCGCTGTGTTGAAAATATACAAGGCGAAGGAGAAATCAGGCAGTTTGCCTGATACATAGGGCTCTGTTGATCTATTACACAATTAATAGGGTATTTACTCGTTGCAGGCTTGTATTTTGCACGGTCATGGATGCGGAAAGTCTCTCTTTCGCTGTATAATTTAGAAACGGTTTTAGTGGATTGTATAAATGCTTAAATGGTTAATTCTTAGCGTGGTAACAGTCATTCTGGATCAATGGACTAAAATAGCCGTTGATCAGTCTATGCAGCTCTATGAATCAATTGCGATTTATCCCAATTTTAATTTGACGTATGTGCATAATAAGGGCGCAGCATTTAGTTTTCTCAGTGAAGCGGGAGGCTGGCAACGCTGGTTCTTTGCCATTATATCGTTAGTGGTCAGTTTGATTTTACTGGTTTGGGTTTATCGGCTTGAAAAGCATGAAACTTTACTGGCCATAGCGCTTTCCTTCATTTTGGGTGGAGCCATAGGTAATTTGATAGACCGTGTTGCCTATGGATATGTCATTGATTTCCTGGATGTGCATTATCAAGGCTGGCACTGGCCTGCATTTAATATTGCTGATAGTGCCATTTGCCTGGGCGTGTTTTTGATGTTATTGGAAAGTTTTGGTATAGGAACAGGAAAACCAGCACAGTCAGCATCACATTAACAGTCGTTTTCCTGTAATGGATAATTTTCGCTTTTTTTCAGAAGGGCTTTTCCGTGATGAATGAAACAGGTTGTGAATTTTATCGAATCATTCTTTCTTTGAGAGCAAATTAAAAAAAAATTAAATTTCAGCGACTCAATTTTTTTCAGAATCTATAATTAATTCATTTGGAAAGTAAAATCAGTCTTTGATTTTTCTTAAAACCCTATTTTTTCAGTATGAATTTGTCCAGTAAAGCCAAGGTTCTTATCGTTGATGATAATCAGGCAAACCTTCAGTTGCTCAAGCGAATCCTAAGTAAAATAGATGTAGACGTGTTAGAAGCCAGTTCTGGTGCTGAAGCTTTAGAAATTGCTAATGCCTGTGAAATTGCGCTTTTTCTGCTTGATGTGCAAATGCCTCACTTGAATGGTTATGGACTGGCCAATCAATTGCATGCAACGCCCTGTTATCAGGAATCCCCTATCATTTTTCTTACAGCTGCTTTCCATGATGATCAGCATCGTATGTCTGCCTATGACAGTGGTGCGATTGATTACATGGAAAAACCGATCAACAATAAAATTTTATTATCTAAAGTAAAGGTTTTGGTTTCATTATGGAGTAAAAACCAGGAGCTTAAGTCGTTGATGGATCAATTGTCCATTCAAAATATGGCATTACAAACAGAAATGGCAGAACGAGGCAAACTGGAAGAAAAATTAAAACATATGGCCATGTATGATGATTTGACTAATTTGCCTAATCGAGCGCTGTTAAAAAAAGAGCTGGCTAAAATCCTGTCTTATTCGGAAAGACACCAGCGAAAAATGGCCGTGATGTTTCTGGATCTGGATGGTTTCAAGCAAATTAATGACAACTATGGTCATGAAAGCGGTGATCTTGTTTTGATAGAACTGGCTTACCGTATGGAAGATACAGTGAGAAGCAGTGATGTCATTGCTCGATTTGGGGGTGATGAGTTTGTGGTGATTTTGCCAAATTATCAAGGAACCGATGAATTGATTCAAATTGCTGAACGATTGCTGGATTCCGTATCAAGACCTCTGCATACGGTTTTCATTGAACAATCGTTGAGTACCAGTATTGGAATAGCCTTGTTTCCAGAACAGGCTGTATCAGGAAAAGAGCTAATTTCTAAAGCTGATCAGGCTATGTATGTGTCCAAAGAATTGGGGAAAAATAAAATCAGTTTTTTTTCCAAAATGGAAGATAAAGAGTAATGAAACATCTATGAAAGAATTCGTGTTTACGGAATTATGAACAATCCAATCGCAGATATTGTCCCTCTGATTTTGAATACAGTTCCAGAAGGGATTGCCTGGAAAGACAGAGATTTTGTCTATCAGGGTTGTAATGCTCAATTTGCCAGGGCTGCCGGGTTGGAGGCAGTGGAACAAATAATCGGCAAAACGGATCAGGATTTGCCTTGGCATCAATATTCCGGGGACTATCTGCATTCTGATCGACAAGTGCTGGAGTCTAACCAGGCTATTAACAAGATGGTGGAGTATTATCATAATGAAGATGCTGATGATATCTGGTTGGAAGTCAGCTTGTTTCCATTGAATGATGATCATAATTCTGTCGTTGGCATTCTGATCATTTTCAGAGATTTTACGGAAGACATGCATATCAAGCAGGAATTGCATGCAGCAACAACCCATCTGGAAAGTCTGGTTCAACAACGCACTCAAGACTTATCCAATGCACGTGATGATGCCATAGAAGCGAACAAAGCCAAATCCTTGTTCTTATCCAATATGAGTCATGAATTAAGAACCCCCTTAAATGCGATTCTGGGATTTGGACAATTATTACAAATGGAACATGCAGAAAAGCATGGTTCAGAATCTGAAGATATCAGTGAAATTCTGCATGCCGGCAATCATTTATTGAAATTGATCAATGATATTCTGGATTTATCTAAAGTTGAAGCCGGTGCTTTGAGCTTGAATCCGATAGAGGTCAGGGTTGATGAAATCATAGATGAATGTTTTAAGCTAACCGTCAGTATGGCTGTTCAGAATCGTGTGAGTCTGCGAAGTGCGCATATCAATGAAGGCGTGATGAGTGAAGGGCTGTGTCAGCACACGGTTTTAGTCGATCGATTACGTTTTAAGCAGGTGATGTTGAATTTAATCAGCAATGCGATTAAATACAACGTTGAGAATGGTTTTGTTTCAGTCTATTGCCAGACGCTGGAAAATGACTTTATTCGAGTCACCGTAGAAGATACGGGTAAAGGGATAGCGCCGGAAAAACAGGCTAGGCTCTTTACTGCTTTTGAGCGGCTGGGCGCTGAAGATCAAGCGATAGAAGGGACGGGCATTGGTTTAGTCCTGTCGAAAAAGTTAATTGAAGAAATGGGGGGGCAGATTGGTTTTAAAAGCCAGAAAGAGAGCGGCAGCCTTTTCTGGGTGGATCTCCCGCTGGTTGAAGTCCAGAGTCATCAGGATAATCTTGATTTAAACCAGGAGCAGATGCAGGTTAATTACGATGAAAAAACAGTGGTTTATATTGAAGATAATCCATCCAATCAGTTTGTGATGAAAAAAATTTTCAAAACCTGTTTTAAGCAATGGCATTTGCTCATTGAAACTGATGCAGTAAAAGGTTTACAACAAGTGTTGAATGTTTTGCCTGATTTGATATTGTTAGATATAAACATGCCGGGTCTGGATGGATATCAGGTCTATGAACAACTACAGGCAGCTGAATCAACCCGACCTCTTCCTGTGATAGCAGTCACTGCCCTGGCCATGGCAGATGATTTGGAAAAAGCCCGTTCTATTGGCTTTGATGCTTGTATCACTAAACCCATTGATATTGATGTTTTTATTAGTACTATTAATAGGGTGTTAAAATAATCCTAATCAACGAACGGTTGCGTTTGAGTGTTGCGCCTGTTTTACAGATTTACAATGATCAGAATACTCAGTACCATCTAAGGATAAAATTGAATATTTATTTTTTTTAATTGAATGAGAGAGGATAGTTATGACGACCTTTATAGTTAAACGACATTTGCCTGGAATTACCATGCAAGCACTAGGCGAAGCCCAAGCGTTAGCAATTGATACCTGTAAAAAAATGACAGATGATGGCATGGCTATCAATTATATTCGCAGTAATTATTTTCCAGCTGAAGATAACTGTTATTGCATGTTTGAGGCCGATGCAGCCAGAATTGTTGAAAAGATGAATGATGATGCCTCTTTGCCTTATGATGAGGTAACCGAAGTTGTCGATTTGCCTCATCCATAGCAGCGTCTTTTAATTGGAGGCTTGGGCTTTTCGATTTAATAGCGATTAATAAAAAAATATTTCCTTAATGATAACCAGAGCCAAATGACCGACTATCGCTTTTTCAGGACTTAAGCTTTTCAGGAAACAGGTTCTCGTAGATTGCTAATCCATAAAATCTGATAGGGCTTGAGATTGAACTGTGATTGATCAATGGCTTGGTTGCTGATCAAGTCATACCATGCATCAGTCACAATCAGGTTGAGATCAGACATTTGCAGAGACTGGACTTGATCGCTGATATTATAAATGCAAAAAATACTTTGGCTTCTGTCCATGCTTTGTCGCCAAAAACCGAATAATTGTTCGCCCATATGCAGGGTGAACTGAGTGGCATTTGGGTGAAATGCTTTTTGTTTTTGTCGCAGTTGTATTAATTGAGTCAGCTGACTATAGACTTGACAGTGGTGGCTGTTTTCATCGGATAAAGCTTCTTGCAACGATTCATAACGCCATTGTGCTCGATTGATGGAGCGCTTTTGCCCGGTTTGTTGCATTTTCTCATGGTCATTACCCGTAGCCAGCAGACTATGAATATAGAGCCCCGGAATGCCTTCCAATGCCAAAACAATGGCATGAGCACAAATGAAACGTTGAATTCCCCATTGGTCTTCACCGGTGACCGTGCCTTTTAAGGCATCAAATAATGCTATATTGATTTCATAGGGTTTTTTGACACCATTTTCACCTGTGCGCCAGGAAACTTCACCGCCAAAACTTTGCATGGTGCTGATCAATGTGGCGACTTCTTGCTCAGATAATAAGCCTTCAGCGGGACGTAGACCGATACCATCGTGTGATGCGATGAAATTAAAATAGGTGGTACCGTTTTGGGCGGGTGGCATACTCATTAACCATTGTTTCAGGTAACGGCAATTGCCTGTAACCAGTGTATTAAGCAATAGTGGTGGCAGCGAAAAATTATAGATTGAATGGGCTTCATTCGCATTCCCAAAATAACTCAGATTTTCCCGATTCGGAATGTTGGTTTCTGTGATGATAATGGCCTTGGGTTGACTGAGTTCAATCAACATGCGTATCAGCCTGATAATTTCGTGAGTTTCAGGAAGATTCAGGCATGAAGTACCAATTTTTTTCCATAAAAAGGCGACTGCATCCAGTCTGAAAATCTGTATGCCTTGATCTAGATAGTAGCGAATAATTTGTATATATTCTTTTAGTACTTCCGGGTTGCTGAAATCTACATCGACTTGATCGTGGCTGAAAGTGCACCAGACATGACGTGTTCCCCGGCTGGTCTCTGTTTCTCGTAATAGAGGGTTCGTGCGGGGGCGTACGACTTCAGATGTAGGCGTATTGGCTGCTACACAATAAAAATAATCTTTGCCTTTACCTGCACCACGAATAAAATTTTTAAACCAGTCATTTTGACTGGAACAATGATTGATGACCAGATCGGCCATTAGCTTATAATCAGTTGCCAACGTTCTGATTTGTTGCCAGTCTCCCAGTTTTGGATTGACCTGATAGTAATCCATAACGGCAAAGCCATCATCAGAGCAATAGGGAAAAAAAGGCAAAATGTGTATGCCTTTTATACTGTTTTTCAAATACTGATTGAAAAAGCGGTGCAGCGTATCTAAAGGAGGTTCGTCATCCGAACAGATACTGTCGCCATATGTGATAGCGATTACATCTGTTTGATCCCAGTTGTTTTGATGTGCTTGAGTTTCGAAATATTCTGTGTCCAGTCGCATGATACTAATCAGCTCATCAGCGAGATCTGGATAGGCAATTTTCAGGTTAACAGACTGATAAATAGTTTGCAGATGATGTACCAATTTCTGTTTTAACAGGTCTGACTGAATCGGATCGGGTTTCATAGGGTTCACCGTCTTAAAGCCCTGATCATGTTCAGGGTGGCTGGTTCTTAAAGTAAATTTAATTTATTTAAATTTTTATATGTTATCGTCCTGTTTTTTTTAAACAGTTGAAACTGAATGGTTTCTGAAGAATATAGCAGAAAGTTTTGAGCTCAATCGTTCAAGTAAAAACAGGTGATATCTTTAGCTATTTTGAGCCTGCTTTTTTGCCAGATTATCCAGAAACTCCATTCCTTTCATGAGGCTCCGAGCTAGGCGTTGAATTCACGGCTGTCTTCTTCAACTGCATGATATAAGCGTTCCAACACATCAGGCATGGCACTGCGCACTCGGTTCCAGCTGGAAATAAAGGGGGTTTCCATTGGGTTTTCCAGAAACATTTGTCCGGCATCCATAATGTTTTTAGCAAACATTTCCACGGATTCTTCTTCTTTATGTATATCAACGCTCAGGCCATTCATGATGGCATCATTACGGTAGGTTTCAACGAAATCCAGAGCGATACGATAGTAAGTTGCTTTAATCGTTCTGAATTTTTCTGCTGTAAATACTTCACCGTGAGTTGCCAGTTTTCTGAACAGGGCTTTGGCGATATCGATAGACATTTTAGATAAGCCTGTTTGCTGGTTATCTATCGATAAATCCTGGTGTTTATGATCATAGATTTGAGCGATGTCGACCTGACATAAACGGTTATTGCCGTAATTTCTGTACATTTCAGAAAGTACGCCAATTTCCAGTCCCCAATCACTGGGAATACGTATGTCATTAAGTACATCAATACGGAATGAAAATTCACCCGCCAGAGCATAGCGAAAACTGTCCATATAATCGATATAATCATCGTTGCCTGTCACTGTTTTCAGACTGCGTAACAGGGGAGTGACCAGCAACCGGTTGACTCTGCCATTTAATTTGCCTTCAGAAATACGGGAATAATAGCCTTTGCAAAAAGCGTAGTTAAACATGGGGTGGGCAACGGGATATATAAGGCGAGCCAGTAATTCACTGCTGTAAGTGACAATATCACAATCATGCAGTGCAACCGATTGCACCTTGTTAGAAGCAAGAATATATCCCATGCAGTACCAGACATTTCTGCCTTTTCCCAGTTCTTTAGGGGCAAGATCCAGTGCCTGGAGTTCAGCATCCAGTTGTTTTAACCTGGGGCCATCATTCCAGAGCACTCGATGATGTTGAGGTAATTCAGAGAAGAAGTTCAAAGCATGTTGGTATTGGACTTTGTCTGCTCTGTCCAGACCGATAACGATTTCAGAAAGGTAAGGAACGGTTTTAATTTGTTGAATAATGCGAGGCAGTGCTTCGCCTTCCAACTCAGAATAAAGGGATGGCAATAATAGACCTAAAGGACGTTGCCGGCTGAAACTGACCAGATCACTCTCCAGGTCAGCCAGATGCCGATTTGTTAAGTTGTGTAAGTTGGTAACGATTCCATTTTGATAAAAATCGGCCACGACGCCTCCTTAAAAAAATTTAAAAATGTGCCAGTAAAATATTCTGGAAAATCTGGCAATAAATCTTGAACATAACCGTTGAAACTGGAACTTGCTATGCTTTTCACACTATTATCAAAGATTTTTTGCCAGATTATTCAGAAAATTCATTCCCTTCATGACACTCAGGGTTGATCGTTTTTTGTAGACAAGGCTTGTAATAATTCGGTAACGCTGTCGGACCAGCCTTGAGGGCCGGTTTGAGTTGAAATAAGCGTCCCATGTTTGCGTTTTAGATCAGGTAATTCATGCACGGGTGAGCGAATCAGGATTGCCTGGTCGGCTGCTTCAAGCATGGCCTGATCATTTTGACTGTCACCAATTGCAATCGATTGCATTGGGCTATCTATTAAATTATGTTGATATTGTTGTATCAACCAAAGCATAGCCTGACCTTTGTCGCAATGTCCGCTGATATGCATGAAACGCCCACCTTGCAAAATATTTGCGCCTTGTTCACTCAGTTGATTGATAAAATCCTGTTTTTCGGTTTCTGAACCCAACCATTGTAAAGGTTCACCATACTTTCGTTGTGCGGCTTTAACAGCCGAATCATGGTCCAGATCAGTGGCTTTAATGATGCCATCGATGCCCATCTGACTGAATGAACGGTAATGTTTTTTGTATTGAGGATAGTGATTTAACAATTGTTGCCAATGTTTCCGATTTGAAACGAATTCTTTGATCCAGAATCCATCTTTTTGTATGGTTTTTTTAGGCTGTTCAGGAAAATAGCCGACAGGGATAAATACGGCCGCACCATTTTCTATGATAAACGGCTGCTGATTTCTCAATTTTGTTCTCAGGAACATGACTTCAGCCTGAGTCTTGCTGGTGGTGGGGATAACCGGTATTTTTTGATCTGACAATGCGTTAAGCATTGCTTGCGCGGGTTTAAAGCTGTAAGTGTAATGATCCAGCAGTGAACCATCCATGTCTGTAAAAATTAATATCTGTGTCTTCGATGGAGCCGGCTTTTGCTGTTTTTTATTTTGATTGGTTGAAGTGGCTATGGAATGTGTTTGTTCTCTTAAAAAATTTTTGTTCATCCATTGTTTTAAAAATATTGATTTAAAGGAACGAGCAATTTTTCCGCTACTGATTTCAGAACTGAAAAAATTTTGACAGCTAGTAACTGGGGCGGTAATGGCTGGTCTGGCTTTTGATTCTGGTTGTAGAATTTTTCTAAATGCTATGTTTTTAGTGTAGTTGAAATTTATAGTATCCAACAAATTGTTATGTTTTACCCATTTAAAAATAGCCAGAGTAGTCTTTCTGAGAGTTGCCAGAGAGAAAACCAAAGCAATACCAGGCAGAATTTGAACGTGCGCACCATTGTTGTGCGTTAAAGTTGGTTTTAGCTGCTTTGGTGTGGATAATTCAGGGAACCCCGGAAGAGTCAGACGTAAGAACTGACCATATTGTATCAAAAGATTAACTCTAATCATGATAACTTAAAAAATAGTTTCAGTTACTATCCAAATAGCAATGTATATGCCAGTTTTATTCAGTTTAGCCACTTTAATACAGAGAAAATTAATCTAAACCAAGGTGAAATCGCTATAATGACCGTTTACTTTGTTGAGTAAATTTAAACTTCTCATAGCATAAATGACACTTTAGCCTATAGCCCTATTTAATTCTTGTGAATCATTTTCAACGTATTGTTCTTACTTCAGGTGAACCGGCTGGAATAGGTCCCGATCTTTGTATCCAGCTGGTTCAACAGGCATTAGACTGTGAAGTGATTGTGATTGCAGACCCGGATTTAATCGTGCAACGGGCTAAGCAGTTAAAATTGCCTGTCAGAATTAAACCTTTTGTTGAGACTGACAGTCCAGAGGCTGGTCAAGCTGGGGTGATGAAACTGTTATCGCTGGAATTGCCGGTTGCAGCTGAATCGGGTTCGCTTAATCAGCAAAATAGCCAATATGTATTGTCAATGATTGAATTGGCTACACGAGGTTGTCTTGAAGATAAATTTTCGGCGATGGTCACTGCGCCAGTGCATAAGGCGGTGATTAATGATGCTGGGTTTTCATTTAGTGGTCATACAGAATTTATTGCTGAACTGACTGGTGGTAAGCCGGTTATGATGCTGGCTACACCTGGATTACGTGTTGCTTTAGCCACGACACATTTGCCTTTGAATCAGGTAAGTGCTGCCTTGACTGTTTCAACATTGACTTCAGTATTGGACGTATTGAATCAGGATTTATCGAGTCGAATGGGTATAAGTCACCCTCATATTCTCGTGTGTGGTTTAAATCCTCATGCCGGTGAAAATGGTCATTTGGGGCGAGAAGAAATTGAAGTTATTGAACCGGTTTTATCGCGTTTGCGACAACAAAACATGAACTTGACCGGTCCTTTACCAGCCGATACGCTTTTTACAGAGCATCGATTGAAACAAGCGGATGCTGTGTTAGCCATGTATCATGATCAGGGATTGCCGGTATTGAAATACAAAGGCTTTGGTCGTGCAGTCAATATCACTCTTGGTCTGCCCATTATTCGAACATCTGTTGATCATGGGACGGCTCTGGATCTGGCGGGGCGTGGTCAGGCTGATACTGGCAGTTTGATCTATGCCGTGGAGACGGCAGTAGAAATGAGCCAGCATAAACCATGAAAACAATACTATTCTTATGAATCACAAAGCACGAAAACGTTTTGGCCAGAATTTTTTGCAGGATCAAGCAATCATCGATGAGATCATGGCCAATATTCAATTGCAGAGTGATGAACATGCTGTGGAAATCGGGCCGGGTATGGGAGCATTGACTCGCTGGATTCTTGAAACGGGGTGTCAGCTGGATGTGATAGAGCTGGATCGGGATTTGGTTAACCTGTTGAAAGATCGCTTCAGGCGTTTTCTACAATTGAATATACATAGTGCTGATGCTTTGCAGTTTGATTTTAGTGCTTTGAAACAGTCAGAGAGGAAACTAAGACTGATCGGTAATCTGCCTTATAATATTTCTTCACCCTTGTTATTTCATCTGATGTCGCAAATCGAGTCGGTAGAAGACATGCATTTTATGTTGCAAAAAGAAGTGGTGGATAGAATGTGCGCTTCTCCTGGCTGCAAACAGTATGGTCGGCTTAGTATCATGATTCAGTATTATTGTCAGGCAGAAAGGGTTTGTGTGGTGCCGCCTGAAAGTTTTGATCCGGCACCGAAAGTGATGTCTGCTGTTATAAAATTAACGCCGCATCCGGTAACGCCTGTTGAAGTGGATAATATTTCACACCTGAATTATGTGGTTACTACGGCATTTTCTCAACGTCGTAAAACCATTCGAAACTCTCTGAAAAAAATTATTTCCGAGGAACAGATCATCAGTCTGGATATTGATCCGGGACTGCGTGCCGAAAGTTTATCATTATCAGATTTTGCCCGATTAAGTCAGTTTATAGATCAGCAAGATTAAGTCTGTTTGCACAGGCTTCCGATTATTTTGCCAGATTATCATGAAAAGCCTGCAAACATCATAAATTTTCGGCTTATATAAGGATTAGCTCTCTGTATGACGATAAGCAGTTGCAAAACAGGCCATCGATGAAGGAGTATTTACTCAGGAGGCTGTTAATCAGTTTCAGTTGATGGTCAAAAAATCGACCCTGTCAGATACTCAGGTGAGTGAAGAAAGATTTAAGTTGGTTCATAGTTTCAATGATGTCTTTGTAACGATGGCCTGCTTTTTGTTCTTATTTTCCTTGCTGTCTTTTTTTAAGGAGATTGGCGCTGTTGTCTGGGCCTGGCGGGAAAAGGACTCGCAATGAGTGAATTTAGCTGAAGTGTGGTAGAAATAAGTATTGTTGCCAGTCTGGTTAAATCAGAGTTTAAGTGCTTATGCTTCTGAGCTTGTTGTGTTTTTTTTATCGGGTTTGCTAATCTTTGGCTATGCCATGTATTGGGAAAAGCAGGATCGATTTCGTCAAAGCTATCTATCAGATACGGCTTTTTGGCTGCATTGCCTTGCTGCCTCATTGATCGTTCATCCTGTTTTCACTTTTTTGGATATGTTTCAAGTTAAACAGAGTTTAACGACATTTTTTCTAGTGATTGGCTGCTATGGTTTTTTTGCCGTAGTTTCTCTGTTAATTAACCGACGCGCTTTAATGGTTGCAGCACTGTTTTATCTGCTTTATGCATTTTCAACCATCCTGAAATTATCGGGCATAGACAACGATTCCTGGGCATTGACCGGGGTAATATTGGGTTTTTTATTGATTTTGCTTTCGGTGTTCTGGAATCCGTGTCGAAAAATATTATTGGGTATGCTTCCAGAATTCATGAGACTTGGCTTATCCAGCTTAGTCGTGATCGATTGATGTCATGGTTTTCCTGCTCTCCAGAAGGAAGCCGTCCACTGATTCTATTCCGTTTTGGTCTGAGAAATGGGTCTATTTTATTATGCGACAATCTGTCACGCGTCGATTTGCCACATTTTTCAATAGTTTAGAATGAGATAGACTATATCTAACTTAAATGCTTTCCTCCCTTATGAGGACTCATTATAGCTATCCTAAAAATTACTTGAGTGCGGTCTTTTGATCGCATTTTTTTTGCCTGAAGGTTTTTGCTGTCGCAGGAATTAGCCCATTAAATATGCGACAATCTGTCACGCGTCGATTTGCCACATTTTTCAATAGCTTAGAATGGGATAAACTATATTCAACTTAAATGCTTTCCTCCCTTATGAGGACTCATTATAGCCTTCCTAAAATTACTTGAGTGCGGTCTTTTGATCGCATTTTTTTTGCCTGAAGGTTTTTGCTGTCGCAGGAATTAGCCCTTAAATATGCGACAATCTGTCACGCGTCGATTTGCCACATTTTTCAACAACTTAGAATGAGATAGACTATGTCTAACTTAAATGCTTTCCTCCCTTATGAGGACTCATTATAGCCTTCCTAAAAATTACTTGAGTGCGGTCTTTTGATCGCATTTTTTTTGCCTGGTATTCCGTGCTTAATAAAACGGTATATATCTTTTTCCCGCCTTGATGTTGTCTGAAATTATCTCTAAATTTATCCCGGATAATGCATTGTTGGAATGGCTTTACTGAAAACCATCCAAGTCCAGGTACAAGCGGTATGCTTCAAAAGACAGAAAATGAGTATATAAGCTTTGAAATAAGCCACAAACTCAATTGTTGGCTATGATACGTATTCAAAACAGAATAGCTAACAGTTGGATGATAATGTCTATTTCGAACGACTATAGTGTGCGCTTCATGATAGATTCTTGGATTCCATGTCACCATAATCGATTCGCTGTGCAGCGAATCATAAGGTTCCAGAGAGTTTGCGTCCGCTTCAACTGCATATACGAGTTGCTCTGTTCGCGGTCAGCCCAACCAAGGACTGATCGCGGGTGTAGAGCATGGGATATCCCTGTTTCAAGCCGATAGCACGCAATGCTTGCCTTTGTAGATCGTTGTATGAGGGAATGTCTGATTACTAATTCAGAGCGTTGGTTTACAACAAAGTTTTTGGAAATATGAGTTATTGAATAACCAGCCCGGATAGTTCACTCAGGGAATTATCCGGGTTGAGCCTGAACTTTAATAGCTGATTTGCGCCTGTAACCAGAAGTTTTGGGCATCAAAACGGCCGTTATCACCATCAAAATAGGCGTATTTAGCCAGTAAAGCATAGTGTTTGCCGAATTTTTTTACTACCTGAAAATCATATTCCTTACCAAAACTGGTTGAACCTGTGTCATCATCAAATTCATGATACATACCGACTAATCCCAGACCAAAGATTTTTGCGGTTGCCTTGATATATATGTCCCTGATGCCGTCACCTGGTGTGCTGAGGAACTGGTCACTCCAACCATTAAATGCATGCGCGGTGGCTAAAGGTGTTTGAAACGATTTACCTGCGCCTGAGCCATCCAGTTGTTCCCAACCTACTCTGACAGTAAATCCATTCATGCCCGCTCCAGCTACCATATGATAGTAGTCTGCTTCATAGGCGTTAGGATTGTCTTCATAGTCTTTCTGATATGCATATTCAACACGATACAGTGCTTTCAGATTGTCCATGATCTTTGTGCCACCGGCGAAGCTGAAACCATAGGTCTGGCTGGATTTTGCTGCCGCTTCATTATGGTCAATCAAATAGCTGTAACCGGTTAGTTTGCCATAACCTTTGAAATTATATGAAATATTGGCAAAAGGTGTTTGCATGGGTTGTACAAATGACTGGATCGTTTGTACCTGATTGATATATCCCAGTTTTACCGTTGTATTGCTGAGTGATTTGTTGGTGATCAATACCGCATCATAGGTTGATTCCAATTGACGCCAGCCCACATTTCCAATGAAACGATCGTTATCAATTTTGATGCGTTGTCGACCCACTTTAATTTCAGTATCGGGAATGCCTGAATAACTTAACCATAGCTGATTCAGTTCATGTTCCTGAGGATCAGCAATGACTTCAAACCCGGTTTTGCTGTTTCGAGTACTGTTATAATCGTTTTCGATAATATCCTGGTTCATTTCATATTCAACAAACCCTTTCAGTCCATGAAATTCAGGAGTCAAATAGCCTAACCGCAGTCTCAGTGTAGAAGCATCACCATGTTCTTTGCCAGGGTTATCCGTTTCATCCTGTTCATATCGATAGCGCAGATTGAATTTTATTTGGCCATAGCGACCATCGTCATAGCCAAATTTAAGCGCATTTTCAATGGTTTTATCAATACTGGCATGAGCTTGAGGGCTCATAGCCGCAGCAATTAAACTGAGTGATAATGCCGACATTCGAAATGTTGGTTTTTTTTTGTGTGTCTGGGTTAAAGACATGGAGGTCTCCTTATATAAAAAAACTGTTCTTAATGCGTATGGTCGCATTCTTCTAAAAAGGTAATTAAGCTTTCCCGGTATTTATAGTAATCAGGATGCTCTAATAGCGATTTCCGGCTTCTTGGTCTGGGAAGGTCGATTTCTTCAATTTTGCCAACTTTGGCATGAGGACCATTCGTCATCATGACAACCCGGTCTGCCAGCAGAATAGCCTCATCGACATCATGCGTAACAATAATGGCTGTGACATGCGTGCGTTCCCAGACTTCCATTAATACTTCCTGTAATTCCCATCGGGTTAAAGAATCCAGCATTCCAAAGGGTTCATCCAGTAACAGCAGTTTGGGGGAAAGAGCGAACGCTCTTGCGATGCCTACGCGTTGTCTCATACCATTTGACATGTCCTGTGTTTTTTTATGGAGATCGTTGCCCAGTCCAACTCGGGTCAGATAATATTCAATTATATCATCACGCTCCGATTTTTTGGTATGAGGGTAGACTTTATTAACACCGAGTTCGACATTTTCAAATGCAGTTAACCAGGGAAATAAACTGGGTGCCTGGAAAACAACACCTCTATCAGGTCCGGCTGTCGTTACTTCGCGATTGTCTAAAATGATTCCGCCTTCGGATATTTCATTCAATCCTGCTGTCATGGACAGTACGGTCGATTTACCGCAGCCTGAATGGCCTATGATAGAGATGAATTCGCCTTTTTTCATCTTGAGGTCAAAACCGTCTACGACTTTAACGCTTCCATTGCCATCCGGTGTCGGATATATTTTAGATAGCTGCGAAAACTCCAGGTATTTTGGACGTCCCAAATCTGATTGTTCAGGTTTCAAGGCTGATGTGTCTGATTTCCAGTCATTGCTGGTATTGGGTCTCACGTCAGGCAGTTTTAATTGTTCATTGTCTGATGCATTTGCATTGTCTATGCCTATATCCATCAGATAACGAGTGATTTCTGCTCGTAACTGCTTGAAGGTTTCGTTGTGGTTTAAAGCTGTTCTATCCCTGGGACGATCCAGATTGACTTTAAAATCAGGGCCAAAGGTTGCATTGGGACCCGGGTTCAGTGGGATGACTCTGTCAGCCATGTAAATAGCTTCATCCACATCGTTTGTGATCAGAATGACAGTCTTTTTTTCCTGTTGCCAGATTTGCAGTATTTCATCTTGCAGATTGCCACGTGTTAAGGCATCTAATGCGCTGAGTGGTTCGTCCAGTAATAAAACATCAGGGTTTGCAGCCAGTGCTCGAGCTACATTAACTCGTTGTCTCATGCCTCCGGATAATTCTTTAGGCTTTTTGTCTTTAGCCGCCCCAAGATTAACCATGTTTATGTATTTCTCGGTATGAGCATGGCGTTGTTCAGGGCTCCATTCGCTGAAGATTTCATCGACAGCCAGAGCAACATTTTCATAGACATTTAGCCAGGGCATCAATGAATAATTCTGGAATACCACGCCTCTGTCAGGGCCAGGCGAGTTGACTGCTTTGCCTCCCATTAAAACCTGGCCTGCATCGGGCTCTATTAATCCGGCGATGGTAGAAATTAATGTTGTTTTTCCACTTCCGGAAAAACCGACGATGGCGATAAATTCACCTTCACGTATCGTCAGATTAATATCTTTCAGAATATTACTCTTTGTTTTGCCTTCACCGTAGGATTTACAGAGGTCTTTTAATACCAGATAGGGCATATCTGTATCATTTGAAGGTGCAGGTGATATATTTAATTCGTTGTTCATTATTTGTCTTGCTGCTGACATATGGCCTCCAAACCCGGAAATTTCATCCGGGCGGCTATGAATTTTTGTAAAGTATAAGTGAGTATTTTTACTAGCTGATTAAGTGACTCTGGCGACAGATAATTTTCCATAAGTCTAACCCTGCCATCTTGTCGAACCAGAGCCTGTTTGCTCAAATGTTATAAAAATGCCTTTATATTTGATTTTTTTTCTAAAAAATCAGACTAAAATTCTTTACTAAATGAAAACAGGTTTTGAAATGAATTCATAATTCTATCCAGTGCAAAGCCTATTAAACCGATAGTAAAAACAGCGACCATGATTTTTCCCAGTGAATGTGAACTTCCATTTTGAAATTCATCCCAGACAAATTTTCCCAGTCCGGGGTTTTGCGCCAGCATTTCAGCAGCAATTAATACCATCCAACCCACACCTAAAGAAAGTCGCATGCCGGTAAAGATATAAGGTAATGCCGATGGCAGAATAATTTTTTTAATCTGGGTGATGTAATTTAAGCGTAAAACTTTACCTACGTTCACCAGATCCTGATCAATCGAGGAAACACCCACAGCCGTATTGATCAATGTTGGCCAGAGGGAACACAGAGTGACGGTAATAGCAGATGTCAGGAAAGCTTTTTCAAACCAGGAATCATCGGTGGTTACGTAGACAGCACTGACAATCAGAGTGACGATTGGTAACCAGGCCAGTGGTGATACCGGTTTGAAAATCTGGATCAAAGGGTTTAGAGCAATGTTAAAGGTTTTACTCATGCCACAAATAATACCGATAGGGACAGCAACCAGGGTGGCGATGATAAATCCTGCAAATACGGTGTATAAACTGGTTACAATTTGATCCAGATAAGTCGGTTTACCCGTGTAAGGTCTGATTTTGACTTTTGCATCCGGGTTTTTTGCCAGTTTTTTATCGTTGCGTTTATGTTGACGCTCATAAAAAGCAACTTCTTTTTCACGTTCAGCATAATGGTCATCAAGCAGGCTTCCTGCTTCATGCCAGACTGCGGTTGGTCCAGGAATTGCTCCAAGGCTGGTTTTGATTTGCTTGGCGGAAACACTCCATAAAGCTAAAAAAACGATAAAGGCAATCATTGGGACGCCCATCAGTAACCAGAGTTGTTTGATTTGCTGTTGAGGGTTA